>Ga0209005_1000022_pt1 | contig 13237 bp, 17 predicted proteins | sample TexAe_RefH0_O2_FD_187952 | JGI IMG/M metagenome (GOLD analysis project Ga0209005, IMG submission 187952) | Forest soil microbial communities from Davy Crockett National Forest, Groveton, Texas, USA - Texas A ecozone_RefH0_O2 (SPAdes) (version 2) | ecosystem: Environmental > Terrestrial > Soil >... | reverse complement strand
GTACTTCCAGGATTCGGCTGGCACCAAACAGGTCATTATGTCGAACGCGCTGACACCCCGTGACTACAAGCAGCACTTCTACTGTCCATGGCCGGTGTATGTGGTTTCCGACGTCGATGTCACGGTCTACGTGGCCGGTACATCCAAGGGCAATACAACAGATTAGACGTAATAAAGTAGTTGACGTACACGTAGCACTAGCGGTATTGTGTGGCTAATGTCTGAGCGTGGAAAAAAACAGGTACATATTCTCACGAATTTTTCCATGTATCTCAAGTCCTACAGTCCGATTATTGTGGTCCAGGGGCAGATTGAAATGCTGCTGGACCACGGCTACGAACCTATTTTGTTTACGAATAAAGGCTGGGATCCGCCGGAGTCTTCGGTCTTCCACCGCGTACGGAATATCCAGTTAACGCCCGTGGTAATCGACGGGCAACAAGTCGACGACCAGTTCGAACGGGACGTCGAAACTTTATACCACGAACTGAGCGACCACATTACTACCGGATCCACGGTTATTACCCACGATCTTATTTTTCTTCCGGACTACGTCAAATTAAACGTTGCCGCCCGGCGCTTTGCGGAATACGATCCCAGCGTCCACTGGCTGCATTGGGTGCACTCGGCGACCAATCCCAGTGATCTGATCCGTGAGCGCAGTATGTTCGCCGGCAAGTACGCCGAGCACTTGGCCACGAAGTTCCCAAATTCGCTGGTCTGTTTCCCCAACGCCTATGACATTCCGCGCGTGGCATCTAATTTCGGTTTCGAAGAGAACGAAGTGGTGGAAGTGCCGCATCCCACGAACGCCGTGGAAGGCATGGCACCAATCGTCCAGCGTCTCTACAAAGCCAAAAAACTCTACCAGCCCCAAGTACTCACGGTCTATCCCGTGCGGTTGGATCGGGGAAAGTGCGTCGAGGCGCTGGTCTGGTTTATGTACGGCTGCAAACTCAACGATATATCTTCCCATGTGGTGATCTGTGACTTCCAGAGTACCGGCGACGACAAAGTTACCTACCGTGAAGAGCTGAAACGCCAAGCGACCGAGCTCGGTATTGCTGACCGGGTGACGTTCTTATCTGAATTCGAAGACTCGGCCCACATGGAAGTGCCGCACAACGTGATTCTCGACTTATTTACCCTGAGTAATGTCTTTGCGCTCCCCTCTAAGAGCGAAACTTACAGTCTGATTGCCCAAGAAGCTATCTTGCGGAAGAATCTGGCGTTTTTAAACCAGGATTTCGGCCCATTCCGGCAGATATTCGGCAAAGGAGCGCTGTACAAGCAGTTCTTTGGCGCTAATATCTCGATTGGCGGCCAGAACGGCGAAATTACCACCAGCTACGACAATATTGGGAACCATTTTGGTGACATTGCCCGGGCTACCAAGTATTTCTTAGAGACAAATCCTGTATTGTACGGCAATGCCCAGGCACGCAACTACCGCAATCCTGATTATGTGTTTAGTCACTATATGGAGCCACTATTTTACGTAAATGATGAGGAGCAAGCAGATGCCGAAGTTCTCGATAATATTGACCAATAAGGGAAAGGAAATCTTGGTTGATAGTGAAGATTTCGACTGGTTGAATAGGTATAAGTGGCACCTGAACGAAAAAGGATATGCGGTTTGTGGTATTTATGACCCGGTAACTCAGAAAACTAAGAAATATAGGATGAATCGTATGATAATGGGTTTTCCGAAAAAGTTTGTAGACCATAAGGATCGTGACAAATTGAATAATCGGAGAAATAACCTTAGATTAGCTAGTCGTACGCAGAACGGGTTCAATAGTAAGATGTTTTCGACCAGCACAACTGGTCTTAAGTGGATCTGTTGGGATAAATCGCGTAACCAATATCACGTTTCTACTAAAATTAATCAGAGAAAAATAAATGTCGGGAGGTTTGATACATTAGAGCAAGCAAAACAGGCTGTCAGAGAAAAAATATTGCCGTTACTTGAAGAATATGTGGGGCAATATGAGTGAACCTTTATTTTCGATAATATTGCCTGTGTATTCCGAACTAGAACCTATCCAATCAGGTGCCTCGGGGCGTCGGCATTACCGAGCTCAATCAGTACAGCGGACTATTAAATCTATAATGAATCAGCAGAGTAAGAATTGGGAATTGATAATAGTAAATGATGGATGTATAGATGGTATGACTCCAGATATTCTACATAAATTTGCCAATATGCATGACTCCATACGAGTTGTTGATAATGAAAATAATGTCGGTAGATCTGCAGCGCGTAATATCGGGATGGAATATGCCAAAGGTGAATGGATATGTTGGGTAGATTCGGATGATGAATATGCATCTAATTATACGAGAGAATTAGGCCGAGCCGTTAAAGCATTTCCTGAGTATGATGTATTTAATTTTGGAGCTATTTTATACTGGCCTGATTACCGTAGTGAAATGCGACACGCGTTTGAACCTGCTATAGAAGGTGATGGGCACGAATGGTTTAGAAGTGGTCATATAAACTGCGGGTCATTCATATTCAGACGTAATTTATGGAATGAAAACCAGGATAAATATCGTATACCGGACAGCGCCAGCCCTTTTCAGTTTGCTGCTGACAGTAAGATCCCATTGAAACTTGATCCGAAAGAGGACGCTTTTAAATACGAAAACACTATTGATCCGGATGGAGCTTTTCAAGACGGTATTATGAGGCAGGGGTTGTCTCTTGGTAATCCTACTGGCGATGATTATGCTCAGTTTTATTTTCTTACTAGGGATAACCATTCCAAACCTCTTGATATAGCACTGTATATAATTTATCCCCGTACCAGCGAAGATGAATATATGGAATTCGGAGAAATGTTTGAGGTGAACATATGAAGAAGGTACTGGTAATTGGTGGGAGCGGATTCGTTGGAACACATCTTATGGGACGTCCCGAAACTACTGGCGAAGCGTGGTCGTCGATCGATATGAAGACCGGCACGGATCTCTTTGAGTGGGAAGGGGAGAAGTTCGATACGGTGGTATTCCTGGCAGCCAGTCTGGAACAATCTTTAGAGGGGTATCTGTATAACATAAAGTTATATGTGCGGTTCATACAACTCTTTTATGAACAGCAGCCACACGTCATATTCACGAGCAGCGCCGCTGTCCTTGGCAACACCCTGTACGGCAGCTCCAAGAAGATCGGAGAACATATGCTCGGCCAGACATTTAAGAAACTCACGGTCTTACGTCTCTCCAATGTATTTGGCGGGGGCGACGGGCACGGGGTGATCGACAGTTTTATCAATGGTAACCGGATTATTTACGGCGACGGCAAACAGATCCGGGATTACATAGATGTTGATGATGTGTGTAGCGCAATCGACAAAGCGGTCCACAAGGAAAAACTGGGGCAGTTTAATATATCGACCGGTATCGGCAGTAGCGTGGAACAGATGTTTAAGAAGTACGGTAAGGGAGATCCTGATTACCAGCCAGCCCGGGACTTCGACGTACCTTTCTCGGTGCTCAATCCCCGGGGCGCAAAGGAAGCAGGATTATTATGATTGATCTCCATCTGGTATCGTGGAACCGGCCGAAAATGACCGAGCTCGTTATCCGGACACTCTACCGCAACACTAACCCAGGAACGTTTACGTTAACCGTCTTCGATAACGGCAGTGATGAGGATACGAGAAAAATGCTCGAGTCGATCCAGTCAGAAGGGCTTATACACAGTTTGTTCCTCGATGACAAGAACAAGGGTTTGGAATACGCCCGGCAGTATATGCTGGAACACCACACCTACAACGGTGTGTTTGTCGACATGGATAATGACTGTCTGCCGCCGCCAAGGGTCGATGGCGTTGATTGGCTAACCAGGCAGAAAGAGCTCATGTACAAATACCCGGAGTACGGGGCTATATCACAACGCACACAGGTCATGATTGGCACCGGCAATATCTTTGAAGAGGCTGATAACAACGAGGACGACTTACTGGACTTCCCGCACCCGGGCGGGAGTATCCGTCTTATGAGCACCAGCGCGGTGCGTGAGGTACATGGCTGGACGCCAGTTGTGCCCGGTCGCGGATCCGAGGAAAAGAAGATCGGGAGCAAATTACGGGACGCCGGCTATCACACCGCCTTCGCCGTCGATATCACCTGTCTGCATTTATTCGGTACTCGGGATAACACCAATGAGACTGACCGCTGGGGCTACGATAAAGCTATGAAGCCCGAAGATACTGGTCACAGCGACATTTGGCATCCAGCACTGAGTAACGGAGACGATTTCACTGAAGTAGAACAATACGCAGGAAGAGAACTGACTGAGGAGTATTTTGGTGTTAACGATAATCATAAAGCGTAACGATGAGCCGACGGTTATACACCTGACGCAACATGCCATTATGAAGGAACTCAACGCGATTGCGGATGCTGAAATATTGCTCTCTGATTCCTGGACCGAAGGACTCAAGAAAGTCCGTACGCCGTACGTATGTCTCGTAGAAGCTGACTGCGTGCTGTCTTCGAACTACCTGACCTCCAATTACGGTCTGATGAAAAAACGTTCCACGGGTTCCCCAAAGGGCGGTGGCGCCTTGCGTACTGCCATGTTGGCATCATGCCTGGGTCTGAAAGCGTTCGACCAGCGTGTTTACAACTACCATGTCGAATTACTCGCGACGCCCAATAACCTTCGACTAAAGACGTTCCAGGCGCGACCGTACCGCGAAAAACACAATATGAAGGTATATCCGGTACAGATTGGCTTTGTGCCAGGCGCGATCTTGCGCTACAGTTCGATTAAGGATGGGATTGACCGTATAAAGTGGGACCAGCCCAATCTGGTAAAGTTATCTGCCGATGTGAGTCTGTGGTTGTGGGATACGAACCGACGCGTGGAAATGAACCCTAATACGACGTACGTATCGAACCAGGAGTATTTAGGAGATCCGCCGCCATACCATTTGGTTGTGCCGGACAAGGTGAAAAATATTTACCACCAGGAGGCATTGGTATGAGTAATTTCTGGGATGACTTGATGGAATCTGACGAAAGCGCGGCAAATTACATGACGTCCTACGGAGAAGGCCCTGGTTGTGCGACTCGGCTGACAATTGCTAGTTTTATTAATCCCGGCGAAACGGTGTTAGATGTAGGGTGTGGACCCGGATGGAATGCCGATCATTTCTACGAATTTGGTCCTGAAATTGATGATTACAAGGGTATCGATTATTCGGATCGCTTCGTACGTATTGCCAACAAACGATGGGATAGCAAAGAACTCGACCGGGACTTTCCGCCACTGCATAATATTGGCGAACCATTATTTAGTAAGGGCGATGCCCGCAAGCTCAACTTCGCGCCTGATGAGTACGATGTCGTCATACTGCAGGACGTACTCGACCACACGCCTGGTTATGAGAAACCAATGGAGCAGGCGCTTCGTGTGGCAGCCAGGCGCGTGATTGTAAGCTTCTGGCGCGGCCAAATGAGATCAGCCTACACTAATGACAATGGCGAAGACATGATCCGTGACGATGGCAACGACGGTTGGACTGGCGAGTATTCCCGTAAGAAGTGGGAAACGTATCTCGACGGTCTCGGTTATATGTGGATGGGCACCGAGAGCGACGAGCAAGCTAACCGTTGGCACGCGTTTTACATTGTCGATAAGGAGGAGCCGAAGTGAATCACCTCGTGATTGGCATGGGTGAGATTGGCAATGCCGTCTACGAATTAATCGGTACCAATTCGTCGGATACGCTGTACAGTTTCGATAGTAAAGATGGTGAACGCGTAGATATTCCGCGTGATCTGTCTGTAATGCATATCTGTTTTCCCTTCTCAGATAACTTCGTGAAGCAAGTTAAAGAGTATATTGTGCAGTATGAGCCCCGACATATCATTATCTGGTCAACGGTGGCCATTGGGACTACTCGTCTACTCAAGCACAACGTGGTACACACCCCCGTCGAAGGACGACACCCAAAGCTCCTCCGGAGTCTACAGATCATGCACCGATGGCTTGGCTCGACCTCTCTTGCGGAGCTTAAGTTCTTCGGCGACTACTTCCAAAAACTCGGGCTTCGGCCACGTAAGATCCCGCACCCGGAAACGACGGAAGCGCTGAAGCTCTTGTCGACAACTAAGTACGGTATAAACCTGGTATTCGCTGATTATATGAATCAGGTACTGACAGAAGTTGGCGGCGACTACGAACTCAGTAAACAGTGGGATAAAGACTACAATGAACTTTACCGGGCCCTGAAAATGCCACAGTTCCAGAAATACGTACTGGATCCACCAGGCGGCCGAATCGGTGGTCACTGTGTGCGCGAGAACGCCATGATCTTACAAGAAGACTATGACGACGATATTTTAGATCTTATAGTGGGTATGAAAGGGGCGAACGATGAGTAATTTTATGGTGTGGGACGCTGACGATTTCGGAGTGAACCATGTAATCTCCGAAATGTGCCAGTCTCACGATTGCCGTGACAAACTAGACCAGTTCCATTATGCCAATCCGAACTTCAAAGCTACGTTGTTTGCGATTCCGGCTGAGATGACCTACGAACTGGCGGAGTGGTGTAAAGCCAACAACTCCTGGATCCAATTGGCGGTGCATGGCATCCTACATTCCAGCAACTACGAATGCTCGGACATGTCTAAAGAGGACTTTGATACGATTATTTACGACTTCTCCGGCATGATTGATGAGTACTTCGTGAAAGGTTTTAAAGCACCTGGCTGGCAGATTAGCGATGGCATTTATAACTGGCTCTTAGAGAATGATTGGTGGGTGGCCGACCAGGCATACAACAATGATCGCCGTCCTAAGGAACTGGCTGCCTATGTGCATGATAACGGTACATTTTATGTAGATCTAGGTCCTGATTTCGACAACATTTCTATCCATAACGGGAAACACCACCATACTTGGGACTGCGTCAACAATGGGGTGTACGAGTGCGCTGATGAAATCCTGGATTACATAAAGGGCGTCGATAGCTTTAAGTTCGTATCGGAGGTTATTAATGGCTGATTACTCTATCCTGATCCCTTCCCTCGTGGACGTGGATAAGAAGTACCTTAAAGTATGTGTGGAATCGCTTCGCGCGTCTGGGTTTGACGGTGATATTATCGTTATGGCAAATGGTACCCGGGATCTTAACCCGCTCCACGATACCCCCATCCAGGGTATTACGAAGTTCAATACGACTAAGCAGCAAGGCCAGTGCTACGCCGTTAATCGTTGTGCCGATTTGGTCGAAGGCAAGTGCAAGTGGATTATGGTCAGCAACGCCGATATGTACTACGCCCCCGGCTGGGATAAGAACCTTCCCACGCTGCTTGACGAAGACGGCAACGTGGATCCATCTGCTCCCCTATGCTTCTCACCAAACCTTATTGAGCCCACTAATAACGCCGGATCAGCAGCCCCATTCCTGAAGCTTAATAGTGGCTTCACGCTTGATGAATTTAATCAGGCGAAAGTCGACCGTTACGTCGAAGCGAAAAACATCTACAATGGCAAACGTGATGGTGACAAACGTACACCTGGTTTCAATCTTCCGTTCTTTATTCGCATGGATGTCTGGCGTACGATTGGAGGCTACGACGAGCATTACGACCCATGGGGTAGTAATTCTGACACTGATTTACAGACTAAGATTAACCTCGCGGGCATTGAGCCGGTTCGTTTAATGGATGTGCTGGTGTACCACTTCAGTAATAAATCGGGAACGTTTGACGGTTCACACCAGGACGATTGGCAAAAGAACTGGGATTACTACCAAAACAAGTGGGGATTCAACCGCGACGATCTCGGCAGTGATGTTTGGACGAATACCAATATGCTGCCGGAAGATCCTGCTGACTGTCGGTACCAACCGCCATGGGTAGGAAAATATGCTGACTAAAGAAGAGAATGACACATATGAGTCCATAGAGGCAGAAGCGCCTCCTGGATCCTTTTCGAAATACGATATGGGAGTTATGATCCCAGAATTTATGAAACTAAGTACTAAATCGACGTACGTAGAAATTGGTGTGCAATATGGTCGATCTTTATATATTGCCGCTAAATATTCGCAAGCGGGGGTCTATGGAATAGATATCCAGCCAACACTCAAACGTGAACTATTACAAGGACTGATTTATTCGTACACGGACGAAGGATCGGAGAAGGCAGAACTGCTATGGGAGTTACCAATTGACTTGTTGTTTATCGACGGCAACCATTCATACCATGGCTGTGCCCGCGATATAGAGCTCTGGAGGCCTCACGTGCTTCAAGGTGGCACCATTTTGTTCCACGACTACGATGCCAGCTCTCCGGGTGTCATACAGGCAGTAAATGAGTTCTTTGGAGGTAAAGTACAAACGTTTAAAGATACCGTTGGCAACACCAGTATGGCGAAGGTAGTAATCGAATGAAGAAAGCATTAGTTACTGGTTCTGAAGGTTTTGTTGGTCAACATTTGAAGACGGAGCTCGAGCGTCAAGATTATTTGGTAGTCACATATAACTTGCGTCATGGCAACGATATTCGTGACAAGGAAAAACTCCGTAATTTTCTTGATATCGAACGTCCCGATTTCATTTTCCATCTAGCAGCGCAAGCGTATGTACCCGAGTCATTTGCCGATCCTATTAGGACGTTCGAGGTTAATGTATTTGGCACGCTGCATTTATTGGACGCAGTTCGTCAGCTGGGTCTAAAACCGAAAATTCATATTGCTGGAAGCAGCGAGGAGTATGGACCTGCTGCGCCAAATGTACACGGTGATACGCAGCCGTCGTCTCCATATGCCGTTTCAAAGCTTGCGGCCGACAAGCTAGCGCAGATATATTCAGAGGTATATGGCATGGATATCGTTGTGACACGGGCATTTAACCATACCGGTCCTGGACGCGGTGAAATGTACGCTGAGAGTTCATTCGCGAAGCAGATCGCTGAAATAGAGAAGGGTAAACGTAAATTTCTGGAGCATGGTAACTTGGATTCGATCCGTAATTATACCGACGTGCGTGATGTGGTAAAAGCTTATATTCTAGCAGTGAACGCCACCCCTGGCGTTTATAATATTTGTAGCGAGACTAATATTTCTATCGGTGTAATGTTGAATAAGTTGGCAGATTTGTCTCACGAGGAAATTTCTCACAACTCTGTACACTCCGCTGATCGTGACCGTCCGAATGATTTTGACTTCCTGAAGCCCCGGTGCGATGCATTCAGGGCAGAAACCGGATGGCGCCCGGAAATACCGTTTGAGCAAACTTTAAGTGATTTACTCGATTACTGGCGGAAGCGTGTATGAAAGCTTTGTTAATCGGCAATTTTGGTCACGGATGGGATGGATCTATATGTGATGAAGAGAATGTTGCTCGATCACTTGAAACTATGGGTCATCAAGTTATACGATGGCAACGAGAACAGTTTGAATCATATCTATCAAAAGCTGATAGTTACGATTTCACGCTCATCTTTCAATGGGACGGATATCCGGAAAACTTTCCAAAACGTTTGCCACATCCAATCGTGTACTGGGCGTTCGACTACCAAAAACAGGATCAAGAATGGCATAACTCTCTTATAGACGGTGCGGATATCTATATCAGCAAACGCTATGCTGATGTGGTCTATCCAAACTGGCACTGGGGACCTGATTTTGCTCCTGACTTCCTGGTGCAGTATCCATGGCATAGAGATGGTAGACCAATTGAGAAAGATATCGATGTATTGTTTACGGGGTCCTGGCTTCCATGGGCCGAAGAACGTAATCAAACGCTCGCACTTCTTAACGAAAAGTTTAACTTAGTAGTCTATTCCTCTTTTCCGGATCAATGGCCACCAGAGTTTGAGAATGTACATAGAGGCATACATGACCATGAATTACCTAGTCTTATTGCTCGCGCGAAAGTTAATCTGGCTGTCGACCACACAATCGAAACTGGCTATTGGAGTGACCGTGCGGCACAGATTATTGCCTGTGGTGGTTTCGTTCTGCAGCGATACGTGGCGCCTATGGAGTCGTACTTCCATGCTGCTGTGGCGTACTACTATGGATTGCACGATGTCGAATCACAAGTCAAATGGTGGCTCGAGCATGACGAAGACCGCGAAGTTTTTCAGCGCACGGCATATCAGTTCTCTGATCTATTCAAAGCTGAAGCTCGTGTCGGCGATATTCTAACGATCATAAGGAGCAAAATGACATGAAATACGAAGTCAAAACTTTAAATGAATCTAGTAAACGGGGTTGGACGGTTTGTATAGATGGTTTACCTACGGAGGTTTCTACCCTTGATATCGAGAACGACCATATAGGTACCTCTCTGCGCTACGGACAACGACCAGAAGGTTATGATGGCTTTGTAATCCACGAAAGAGGTGGTGGGGGTGCAGTGACCGCTCCTTATGTAGTAGCTAGTCGGAAACTATTTGTTGGAACAGTATTAGAAGATCGTCCAACACAAGGGGGTTGGGTTTGGAATGTACCTCGTGGAATGTTGGATGCCGATGAAACTCACGAGCAGGGTGCGATTAGGGAGTTTGGTGAAGAGACTGGCTACAGAAAAATTGGTTCACGCATAATTAAACTTGCTGAAGGTTTGAACTGTAATTCAGCCACTTACGATACGTCGGTAGAAGGTGAAGGCATATCTGTCTACGCTGTTCCCTTCGCCGAACCTGAATTAGAAGCTACAGACGGTGAGTATATGTTTCCGCATGGTACTATTCCTTTAGACAATTCGAAGTTAGGCGAAAAGATAGTCACCGCAAGATTTAAACCTATAGAAGAAATCATGCAACTTAAAGACATGTTTTCAGTTATGGCGGGTGGTTTAGTGATGAATCACTTGGCGGAGGCAAAATAAACTATGAAACGAGTAATGGTAACAGGTATTGGCGGTGCGATTGGGGTGCATATGTTGGCTCACCTTATGCACAACACTGACTGGGAGATTGTTGGGATCGACAGTTTTAACCATAAGGGTTATTTCGACCGTATTACTGAAGTGACGAAAGACCACCCTGATTGGCTTCCCCGTCTCAAGATAATCCGTCACGATCTGACCGCTCCCTTCACTACTCGTGAAGTATTTTCTATGGGAAACATCGACTACATTATTAACCTGGCTTCTCTGAGCGACGTACAGGCTTCTATAGACGATCCAGTGCCGTTTATACGCAATAACACAGAGATCATGCTTACTATGCTGGAATATGCTCGTATGATCTCTACAAACTTAAAAGCGTTCGTACAATTCAGTACGGACGAAGTATACGGTCCGGCTAAGATCGATGACGGCCACCCGGAATGGGATACCATTCTACCCAGCAATCCCTATTCTGCTAGCAAGGCTGCCCAGGAAGCGATCGCGATTGCATACTGGCGTAGTTACGGTATACCGGTCATTATTACCAATACGATGAATAACTTTGGTGAAATGCAGGCGCCAAGTAAATTCCCGGCCATGATCCAGACAAAGATAGAAAAGGCGCAAGGCATAAATGTTCATACTGCAGCAGACGGTCAAATCGGTACAAGGTATTACTTACATTCCCGTAACGCGGCAGATGCGGTTTTATTCATCCTCAACCGTCGAAAACCAAAGCTACATCAACCGGGTCATATAGATAAGCCTGACCGATATAACATCGTTGGAAATAAACAAGTGAGCAACCTGCAACTCGTCGATGTTATTGCCTTTCTTATGGATAAGAAAGCGTACGTACAAGAAGTTAACTTCCATGATTCTAACCCTGGCCATGATCTCCACTATGGACTGAACGGTGACAAATTAGAGGAAATGGGCTGGAGTGCGCCTGTGTCGTTCGAAGATAGTCTGGAGAATACAATTAAATGGCAGCAACAACATCCTGAGTGGTTAAGGTAGATTGACATTTTACGTCTACGCGCTATCATAAGTAAGTTAATAAAGGAGAAGAAAATGGCACTCAAAACAATCGAATTAGACGGAAAAACGTACCGAGAAGTTGATTCAGCTGCTACTGTTGTCCAGCCAGCAGTCGACACAGATCACATTATCGTTATCGCACAGCGTGGTTGGATTTTCGAAGGTTATAAGGATAAAAGTGTGACTGATAAGATTCAGTTGCTCAACGCCAGTGTTGTACGTTCGTGGTCAAATGGAAAAGGGATCGGTGGTCTATGTGATAAAAAATCTAAAGCTGATTATAAACTCGATCCAGTCGGTACTATATCATTCCCTAACGAGGGTATAATTGCCGTCATCGACGTTACGGAGTGGTAAGATGAGCTATTCGCGAAACGCTAATACGGCCGATTTCGCACAGCCCCTTGCGTTGCACCCTACAGGCTATGGCTATGGCGATGGCTATGGCTATGGCGATGGCTATGGCTATGGCAATGGCGATGGCTATGGCGATGGCTATGGCAATGGCTATGGCGATGGCTATGGCTATGGCAATGGCGATGGCTATGGCTATGGCGATGGCTATGGCGGAATCCTATAGATGAAAATAGCAGTCTTTGATTCGTACGCCGGAAAATTCTCACAGGATATGCAGGATTGGTGGGAAAATAGAGGTTATGAGGTCATCCGTGACACGAACTACGATCCAGACAAAGTACAATGGGCAGACGTTGTCTGGTTCGAAACCTGTGACAATAACTTACTCGCAGCTACAAATCCATCTGACGCTTTATTGGCGGCTCCTGACACCAAACACCCTTGGTCCCTGCACGAAATGGATCTGAGCCACAAGAAAGTTATTGTGCGGCCTATTGATATCGAAGTCTGGCAAGGGCATCACGCTCATGACAACATGTGGAATGTCGTCGATGATGTCATCTTTTTAGCTCCCCACATTCAGGATATGTTCAATGTCGACTCACGAACACAGGGCCACCACTTTAAGCAACATGTTATACCGGCTGGTGTTAACACGGACAAGTTTAACTTTCATCCCGGTGAAAAGGGTAAGAAGATCGGTATCATCGCGGAGCGGTGGGTCAGTAAGGGCGTAGACTATGTAATCCAGCTTGCCATGATGCTACCCGATTACGAATTCCACTGGCTCGGTAAAAACAACGATTATCATTGGGAAGCGGAGTATTTACGGGATATGGTAAAAAACTACTGCCCGAATCTGATATTAGAAGAGGGTTACGTCGAAGACCTTAACGAATGGTGGGAAGACAAAAGCTTTGTACTCAGCTGCTCCAAGAAAGAAACATACGGCTACAATATCGCCGAAGCTATG
>Ga0209005_1000021_pt1 | contig 13799 bp, 16 predicted proteins | sample TexAe_RefH0_O2_FD_187952 | JGI IMG/M metagenome (GOLD analysis project Ga0209005, IMG submission 187952) | Forest soil microbial communities from Davy Crockett National Forest, Groveton, Texas, USA - Texas A ecozone_RefH0_O2 (SPAdes) (version 2) | ecosystem: Environmental > Terrestrial > Soil >... | reverse complement strand
TGAATGTGATGCGTCGCCTCCAAATCGAGACAATCGTCGACCTCCCCTGCCATTGCGCGGTTGAGATTCTCCTTCATGTAGCGGTACGCGACGGACGGGCCCTTGGCCAGCCTCCCGGCGATCTCCTGAGTGAAAGCCGTCAGCTGCTCCGGTTCGCACACCCAGTTCGTGAGACCGAGCCTGAGCGCCTCATCCGCGCCGATTCGATCAGACAAGTAATAAAGCTCGCGCGCTTTGGCTGAGCCGACAAGCTGCGTCAGGAAGTACGTCCCGCCGTAGTCTCCCGAAAAGCCGACGCGCGCGAACGCCGTCGTGAGAATTGCGGTACGCGACATGATGCGCAGATCGCAAGCCAGCGCCCAGGCGAGGCCCGCGCCTGCGGCGGCTCCGGGGAGCGCGGCGAGCGTGGGCTTCGGCATTTTAAACAACCGGCCCGAGGTCTCGCGCTGATTGACCCGCTGCCGGTGGATCGACTCATCGAGTGTCGGGCCGGCCGAAGCGCCGCTGTGCGCCGCCATGCCCTTGACGTCTCCGCCGGCGCAAAAGCCTTTGCCCGCTCCGGTGAGGACGATGCACTTCACCGCCGGCTGCAGCTCCGCCCAGGCCAATTGTTCCGCGAGCGCCCGATTCATGGCCTCGCTCATGGCATTGCGGGCTTCGGGACGATTGAGAGTCAGGGTGAGAACGCCGTCATCCAAAGAAGAAAGCAGGTCCTGGGTGCGGGTATCGGGTCGATCGCTCATGGGCTCCCCTCGATAGAGTCTTCGGAGTAAATTGCCGGCTGCGCCATCATAGAGTAAGGCCGGAAAAACATGGACAAGACTTTGGGCGGGAATCTATTCTCGTTTGCCGTTTGGCTGCTGGTCTTCGCGTCTTCGATGTCGCGGGCCGGCGAAGTTACGATCGTGAGCGATGTGCTGGGGCCGGAGGGCCCCCTATACGTCGACGGCAATCTTTATTACGTCGGATGGATCTCCGGCACGCTCTCTAAATGGGACGGCAAGACGAGCACCGTCCTCAATTCGCTCGGGGGTTGCAGTCATAACGGCTTGGCTCTGACTCGACGCCATACATTGCTGTTGGCCTGCACGGACAATCACGGAGCGATTTTGGAAGTCGATACGAGCGGCAAGCAGTTGCGCCGCTGGGATGCCGACGACAAAGGCCGCAGTTTCGACGGTGGCATCAATGACGTCGTGGTCGCCGCCAATGGCGGCGCCTACGCGACGGTATTCGGGCCGCCGCAGGACCTGCCGACCGATATCGCGGGAAAAATCCTTTACCTGGCGCCCGGGGCGGAGAATTGGATCGAAGTGGCGCGCGACCTCAACTACGCGAACGGCGTCGGAATCTCTCCGGATCAAAAGACGCTTTATGTGAGTGAGACGGTGGGCAACTGCATCCTGAAATTCACTGTCAACGCCGATGGGACCCTCGGCCACCGGGCGAATTTCGCGCTCCTCAATCTGCTCACACCCAATAAAGCCGCTTCCTGGTGGTTGGGGCCCGACAGCATGAAGATCGATGCCAAGGGCAACATGTATGTCGCCCAATGGTTCGGCGGTCAAATATTGAAAATTTCGCCTGATGGCAAACTTCTGCATCGCTTTGAAATCGCCGCCGGACAAGGCACGACCAACGTGGCGTTCGGGCCCGGTGAGAAGGACTTGTACGTCTCAGTCGTAAAGGATCCCAACGATCCGAAGGCGCGGGGCAGCATCGTCAAGATCCCGAACCTTTAATAGCCCCTTGGTTTGATTGAGGGACTGAGCAAGCTCAATCGATCTTAGCTGCCTTAGGCGAACTTCCCCGCTTCATCGAAGCTCAAACGCGGATTACGCGGAAACAGATTTTCATCGGACCCGTAGCCCAGGCTGCAGATGAAATTGGATTTGATGTTGGTGCCCGCGAAGAATTCGGAGTCGACCCGCGCGTTATCGAAGCCAGACATGGGGCCGGCATCCAAACCCAGCGCGCGCGCAGCGAGTATCAGGTATCCGCCTTGAAGGCTGCTGTTGCGAAAGGCGGTCGCCTGGGCAAGGGCCGTATCACTGAAGATCTCCTTCATTTTTTCGCCCCGTGCCGGAAACAATTGCGGCAATCGCTCTGCGAAATCTAGATCGTAGCCGACTATGACGGTGAGGGGCGCCGAGAGCACCTTGGGCCGGTTCGTTTGCGAAACGTGGCCGGCGAGGCGCGCTTTTCCTTCCGCGGTCTTCACCCAGACGAAGCGGGCCGGGCAACTATTGGCGGAGGTTGGGCCCAACTTGAGCAAATCGTAGAGCTCGCGGATCTGCGCATCCGAAACAGGCCGGTCGGTCCAGGCGTTGCGCGTGCGCGCAAGCCTGAACACCTGATCGAGTGCAGCGGCGTCTACTTTGTCCGACATAAGATATAGAGTAGCCAACTTTCGGCGTTCAATCGAGAGGCCGTGCACTCAGGCTCTCGCCGCGCGCTCAATAGCGCCGCAGAATTTCTCCGACGCGCCGAATCGCCTGGTCCATAGCCGGTGTCCACGGATGGCCGCAGTTGACGCGGATGAAATTGCGAAATTGCTGCCGGGCCGAGAATATCGGACCAGGAGCTATGCTGATATCCATCGCCAGGGCGCGGCGATGCGCGTCGAGGGAATCGACGGCAGCCGCACACTCGATCCAGAGAAAATAGCCGCCGGCCGGCCGCGCGACCTTATATCCTGCGGGAAAGTGACGGCGCACCGAGTCCAGGGCGGCAGATTGCTGCTGCCTGAGCCGTGATCGCAGCCGCGATAAATGGGCGTCGTAGCTTCCCCGCTGCAGCATTCTGGCAATGCCTTGTTGGATCGGCAGGCTGGTCGAAATAGAGGACTCGATTTTTTGACGCGCGATCTCTTTGCTGTAGCGGCCGGCGGCGACCCAACCTAGCCGATAGCCGGGTGCTAGGCATTTGCTGAATGATCCACAGTGCAAGACGAAACCCTTCTTGTCGAAGGCTTTGGCCGGCAATGCAGGTTCATCGCCGAACTGCAATTCCGCGTAGGCATCATCCTCGATGAGCGCGATCTCGTGGGCCGTGAGAAGCCGAACCAGCTCACGCTTCTTTTCCGGCGGCACAATCGCACCGGTTGGATGATGCAGCGTCGTCATGAACCAGCATGCGCGGATCGGATGCGCAGCGATAGCCCGAGCCAGCGCATGCAAATCGATGCCTTCCGCCGGATGCGTAGGTATTTCCACGACTTGCAGGCCCAGCCGCTCCGCGGCCTGCAGGCAGCCATAAAATGTTGGCGACTCGATGGCGATGGTATCGCCTGGACGCGTTAGCGCTTGCAGGGACAGGTTCAGCGCCTCGAGCGCGCCGGCGGTAACGATGATCTGTTCGATGCCGATGGTCATGCCAAGGCGAAGATACCGCTGCGCGATTTCGCGCCGCAATTCGATGCTTCCCGGCGGCAGACTTTCCACGGTGCTCCACGGATCCATATGACGCGCGCTGCTGCCCAGGTATCGGGCGAGCTGGGTCCACGGAAACAGCGTGGGCGCGGGAAACGCCGAACCCAAGGGAACGACATTGCGATCGCGAGATGCGTCGAGCGTATCGAACACCAGATCGCTGACATCGAGCCGAGTCGATCGCGACTTTGGCTTCGAGATATCGGGCTGAGGAGTCGCACTCCCGTGCTCGGTGACATAGTACCCCGAGCGCGGCCTAGCCTCGATCAGCCGCTCGAGCTCGAGAGTTTCGTAGGCGCGCAACACAGTCGAGGGACTAACTCCCCGGGTATGGCGCAGCGCCCGAACTGAGGGCAGCGGATCTCCCGGCCGGAGAGTGCCGCCGCGAATCATGGCGCCGATCTCTTGCGCCACGATTTGGTACAGCTTCATACCGACAAGACTAAGGCGTGGTGCCCTCAAATAGCCAGGCAGAGCGAACGATCAATGTACGGCGTGCGGTGTAATCCAGCCGAAATGGTAACCAACCAGCAGCAGCCCGAACAAGGCGACTGAGAGGGATATGCGCACGGTCAATGCCTGCGCCATGCGCGCTGAGCGTTCCGGCCCCGCAGACATGGACGACAGGGCATGACCGAGGCTGCCGACGATCAATATCAGCATGACGATGATCAAGGCTTGCATGCGATCTCCTTCTTGGTCTGGCGTTCTTCGCGCCGAATTGTGGAAATTACGCTAGCCAGCGCCACAACCATCACGCCGACCATGGCAACCATGAGAAACAAAAGGCCGCCTGCGAGCTTGTAGCACTCGTAAAAGCCTTCGATCAGCCCGATCGGCGTCGTAACCAGCAATAATGGTTTGGCGATTCTCACGTTCGTGCCCTTTCTCAACGTGCCTGTATTCTGACTCCGGGCAGTAATACGTAACAGATACAGACACCATCAATAAATAGCGGTACAGATGCCCGTCGCTGACCGATCTTCAGGCCGCGATCGCCTCAATGGATTTACGCGCGTTCTGCATCGCAGCTTCCCGGGCTTCGGGTCCGAAGGCGAGCCCCTCCGCGCGCACCACCGTTACGTCGTTGAGACCGATAAAACCGAGCACTCCCGTCAGGTAGTTTTCGTGATGCTCGAGCATTGCCGTCGGCGAGCCCGGTGCGTACACATTGCCCCGTGAGGATGCAATGAAGACTTTCTTGTTCGCGAGCAATCCTTCGGCGCCGTTGGGGCCGTAGCGAAACGTCTTGCCCGCAATGACGACGCGATCGATCCAAGCTTTCAGCTGGCTCGGAATCGAGAAGTTGTACATCGGCGCGCCGATCACCACGATGTCTGCCCTCATCAGCTCTTCGAGATAGCCGCCGCCCTTTTTGATGTCTCTGCCGAGCAGTTCATCTTCCACTGCGCCACCCTGCCACGCCGCCAGGTGCGCCGGCGATAAATGCAGCGCCGCGTCCGCGGCCAAATCCCGGTGCGTGACTTCAAGGCCGGGATGTAACGCGCGCTGGCGCTCCACAATTTCAGCCGACAGCGCACGGCTTGCAGAATTCGCGCCCAGAACACTCGAGTCGATATGAAGTAATTGCATGTCCGCTACCTCTATAAAATTGGAAGGTGTTGGGATAGTGCTCCGCCGGATACCCTATGAATAGCCGTTATATTTCTATAGTATCCATCGATATATTCGATACATAGGTCTACACGTGCTCGACGGCGTCTCGTTGGATCAATTGAGAGCTTTCATCGCTGCGGTCGATGAAGGCAGCTTTTCGGCCGCCGGCCGCAAACTTCGGCGTGCGCAGTCGGCGGTGAGCGAGTTGATCAGCAATCTCGAAGGGCAAGTCGGAGTTGCCTTGTTCGACCGTTCGGAGCGCTACCCAAAACTCACACCTGCCGGCATTCTTTTGGTTGCGGACGCGCGCAGCGTGATCGCCAACATCGACCTGCTCAAGGCACGGGCAAAAGGCATTTCCGGCGGGCTGGAATCCGAGCTCTCGGTGGTCGTTGACGTGCTGTTCCCGTTCGAAGCGATTGCAGAATCGGCGCGGGAGTTCAGGGACCGCTATCGGTACACTCCTCTCAGGGTATACGTCGAAGCCCTGGGCGGCGCCTATCAACCGGTGCTCGATGGACGCTGCAGTCTCGGCGTCGTGGGATCGCTACCCATGGCGCCCGGGGGCACTAGCTCGGAGCGGCTGCAAGGCGTAGCCATGGTCATGGTTGCGTCGCGCGATCACCCCCTCGCGAAATACCAAGGCGTCATTCCGAAACTGGAACTCGCGAAGCACGTGCAACTGGTGCTTACCGACCGCTCCGAGCTGACCGCCGGGCGGGAATTTGGCGTAATGTCGCCGCTCACCTGGCGCCTCAGTGATCTTTTCGCGAAGCACGCATTCCTTCTCAAAGGATTGGGCTGGGGTGGGATGCCCGTTCATGCCGTGCATCGAGATATGAAAGAGGGAAAACTCGTCAAGCTGCAAATCGAGGACCTGCCGGATGACGCGCTGGTACTCTCGATGTCAGCGGTTTATCTTACTGCGCAGCCACCGGGGCCTGCAGGCCGCTGGCTCATTGAACGCTTGCGGCAATGTTCAAGCGCCGGATGAAATGGCATTCGAAATAACGAAACTCGTGGGCGCGGAATTTCCGCTCTTCGCCTTCAGTCATTGCCGAGACGTGGTGGCAGCCGTGAGCCGCGCGGGCGGTTTCGGTGTGCTGGGCGGGGCGCGATTCAGCGCCGAATCGCTTGAAGAAGAACTGAAATGGATCGACGACCACGTCGATGGCAAGCCCTACGGCATCGATATCCTGATTCCGGAGCACCAAGCCGTGAGGCCCGGGACCGGCGCCGCGGAGGTCGCCGCCATGGTGCCGCCGCAGCATCGCGCCTTCGTCGAGGATTTGCTGCGCAATAGCGGCATCGAGCCGAAAGCCTCGATGCCCCGAGGCCGTGCCACTACCGCCTACGATGGCGAGCCTTTGCTCGAGGTCGCCTTCAGACATCCGATCCGGTTGATCGCCAATGCTCTCGGGATTGCGCCACAAGCAATGCTCGAGGGAGGCCGCCGGCATGGAGTGCCGGTGGCCGCCCTGGTGGGGGCGAAGGAACATGCTATCCGCCAGGTCAATGCCGGTGTTGATCTGATCGTCGCCCAAGGGAGCGAAGCAGGCGGTCACTGCGGCGAGGTCTCAACGATCGTTCTGGTTCCAGAGGTCATCGAGGCGACTTCAAGAATCCGCAAAGTGCCCGTGCTCGCGGCCGGCGGCATCATGAATGGCCGGCAAATGGCGGGCATGATGGCCATGGGAGCCGCCGGGGCTTGGACCGGCTCGGTCTGGCTGGCGACCAGCGACTCCGAGGTCACCGAAATACTGCGCGACAAGCTGGTGGCGGCGAATTCGCGCGATACGGTGCGCTCGAAGTACCGGACAGGAAAATTCAGCCGGCAGCTGCGCACCACTTGGCACGATGCCTGGGAAGCTCCGGGCGCGCCACCTGCGTTGCCTATGCCGCTCATGGGCGTGCTCGTCGAACCGATACTGCAGCAAATCAATGCCGCGGCCGCAAAAGGCAATCCGCAAGCGCGTGAATTAGCCACCTACTTTGTGGGTCAAGGCGTTGGATTGATCGACGGCGTCAAGTCAGCCGCTCGCGTCGTGCAGGATTTCAAAGAAGATTTTGCCGAGGCCATCGGCACGGTCATGTCATGGAGCGAAGCCTAGGCCAATCACGGCGATTTCCGCCTGCGACTACACTCTTATATGGACGATCTTTGCAGAGCTGCAGGCAACCGAGGAGTCGGTGGGCTGCTCCTCTTGGGAGTGAACGAGGTAAGCCGCGCCGCCGAGCACCAAGCCGTTCACCAAAAGAGCGACGGCGACCGCGCTGAGCTTTATCACCAACCGAGTATTCATTTTCGATTCTCCTGGGTGGCGATGGGTTGACTGGACCAATTTGCAAAAGTTCAACGCCTCGCCTAAAGAATCCCCTCCAAGCGAACGTAACTTGCCTCCATGCCGTGTTCCATGCCGGTCGACAGCATGCGGGTCCGGGTTTCGAGATCCGGGAGCGTCATGCGCATGGTCATCAAGGTACCCTCCCCATCCGGTTCGAATCGCGTTTCGATGCGATTGTCCGGGGTCGCATCCGGCAAATGCATACGTTCGACGTGCACGATTCGCCTGGGCGGTACCAATTCAAGGAACTCTCCGGTTAGGAAGAAGCCCCCGCCCTGCCCGTTAGACCACTCATAACGAATCCTGCCCTTGGGCTTCGCCTCACAGATGCAAACCGGCATCGACCAGCCCGCCGGGCCCAGCATCCATTTTTGGATCACGACCGGATCGACGTGAGCTCGGTAGACGAGCGCGGGCGGCGCCGCAAATCGCCGCGTGACTACGACATACCTCTCGCCTTCGATCTTCAGAGTCAGCTTGCTCATGGTCTTCTCCTTCTTTTTGCGGACTGCGGTTGCATCTCGGCCAACAGCACGTCCAGCCGCTCGAAATTGGCATCCAGCGCTTTGCGCATCATCGCGAGCCATTGGTCGACTGCCTCAACGCCCTCCTTCGCCAGTCGACAGGGCCGGCTGGAGCCGTCAATTCGCCGCGCGATAAGTCCGGCTCCCTCCAGCACTTTGAGGTGCTTCGAAATGGCAGGCTGCGACATATCGAATGGCTCGGCGAGTTCCTTCACCGTGACCTCGCCGAGCGCGAGGCGCGCGAGTATCGCGCGCCGCGTGGGATCAGACAGTGCCGCGAAGGCATCGCTGAGATCTATCATAGCCAATAGGTTATATAACTTTTTAGTTATATACAAGCCCGAGTAACGAACTCAAAAAGCCTCGAAATTGGGCCTCGGAACGGTAATTCGCCAAGAAAATGTAAAACCGTGGCGCTGATAGCACAAATTTCCTCGATTTCGAGACCCCGTAGGCATCTCCCACGCGGATAAGTTGGCGGAATAGCTATGTAACTTAAGGAGCCAGCCTTGATTCGGGGATTCAAAATTCAGGTCGTGCTGCCCGTTGCGGCAATCGCGCTATTGCTCATCACCGTGGGCGCCGTCGGCTTTTCCTTCTGGGCCATGCAGCATGAGGAAGCTCAAGTCAAGCAGGAGGTTGCTGACAACGTGACCTCAGTTCGCGGGGTCTTCGCCACAACTGCGGGCTTGATGGACGAGCGCGTGCGCATGAGCATGGCGCTGCTGAAGGAACAAATCAGCGCGCGCGGCGGCGCGGAGAAAGGGCCCATGGTCAACGTCGCCGGCAAACCCGTCGCGGACATCATCGTCGGCGGTAAAGCACAGGCAGGAAACTTCGAATACGTCGATTATGTGACCCGGCTCGACAAGGGCACGGCCACAATTTTCTCGAAGGACGGCGATCGCTTCGTGCGCATCACCACCAACGTAATGAAAGATGACGGCAGTCGAGCCGTCGGTACCGAACTCAACCAGACCACCAAAGCGTATGAGGCGCTGAGCAGGGGTCGCCCGTTTTACGGGGTGGTTGAAATTCTCGGCTACCCTTACATCACCGGATACGAGCCGCTCAATTCAAAGAGCGGCGAGTACATCGGCCTTACCTATGTGGGCTACAAGGCAGAATTGCCGGTGCTTAGCCAAGCCCTGGAGCAGTCTCGCGTTTTGCAAAGCGGGTTTGTCGCCGTTGTCGACAGCAAAACCGTGCGCTACCAGCCGTCTTGGGTGACCAAGGAAGAGGTGCAGGAGCGTATCGACAACAAGGACGGATCGTGGGTGATCGACCGTGTGCCCTTGGAGGAATGGGGCTTGACGATCGTCTCGGCGTATCCCATCTCGGAGCTGCACTCTGTCGGCCGTAAAATCGGCTACGGCGTCGCTTTCGCGGGATTGATCATCGGCGCCGCGATCTCGATCGCATTGTTCTTTCTTTTGGACTGGAAGGTGCTGCAGCTGCTCGGCGGCGAGCCTCGCGTCGCTGCGGACTACATGAAAAAGATCGCAGCGGGCGATTTGGCGGTCGAAATTGCCGTGGCAGGCAACCAGCCGGACAGCCTCATGGCATCTCTCAAGTTGATGCAGATGAAACTGAAGAATTTGATTTCCGCCGTCAGCGGCGCCGCGGCCGAAGTCACGGATCAATCTCGCAAGTTTGAGGCCACCTCGGCGGCATTCCAGAAAAATCGCGATGAGGCCACCGTGCAGGAGCTCTTGAAACAAACCAAGGGTGTCGGCCGGACGCTGGCCGTGCTGGAAAAATCGATCGGCCGCTTCAAGCTTTAGCCCATCATAACGCGGTGTCGTTGATCTCGCGGACGCAGGCGATCAGCAACGGCAGCCGGTCCCGGTGGTGAGCAAGCATTTCAGTGCGGATCAGGCTCAATACTTTCTGCAGACTGGTTACGTCGCCGCAGCGATTGACCGCATCGACGAATTCCTGAGACTGCACTCCGAACTGATTCAGGCAAAACTCGGACAACATGAAACGCGTCTGAGAAAGAGAAATATCCGCATCCAAGCGCATCGGATCCGCAGCATCCGCTGCCGCGACCTTCGGCGGAGGGACTGATTTCCCGGGCATGGGTGCCGGCTGTACGACTTTCAGGGTCGGCGGCTTTACCGATGGGATTTTCGGCGGGACAGGTTCTGCCTGTGTGTGGGAGCCGGTCGATGATGCATCGTCCGTCTCATTGAGCTCACGAACGCACGCAACCAGCGCGGGCATTCGCCCGGGCAAGCGCTCCTCGACCTCCGAGCGAATGCTGTTCAGTACTTCCTGCAAACTCATGATATCGGTGCACAGACCCACCGCATCGACCAGGAACTGTCCCTCCGTACCAAACTCGTCCATGCAAAAATTGGCCAGAGCAAAACGGCCCTGGCTCGGCGATATCCCGAAGTTCAGGCGCAGATCGCGTCGGCCAGGCCGGCCGGAATTCGCGGAACCTGCGGTTCGAGCTGCCGTTTCCTCCTCGGCAAAGGCCAGAAATTTGTTGGTCAGAAGTCTGCGCAGGCCATCGACCACCGTATTGTGCGGGAACATCGATCGCTGCAGGATGGCATCGGAAGTCTTGCAGCCCTGGTCTATCAGCGAAAGAATATTTCTGGCAGAGACGTCCAGCTGAAACGCATGGTTGCGCAGCTCTTCTATGCCCTTCGAAGTAAGAACCAAGATTTGATCGCCCGACTTCATATTGTGGCCGGCCTGGTGGTCGCTTATGGTGGAATCTTAAACCGGGACGGGCATTTTACATGCCTTGCGGCATGGCTGTCGAAGCTGGACCCCTTCGTTCGTCGTACAGATGGTATTTAAGCAATCTTAAGGGCCCGTGACTTATGAATGACGCAATTAAAAGCTATCGCCTCCCCGCCATCGCCTTACTCCTCGGCTCAGCGGCATCCACGCTCGCGGCCGCAGCGCCGGCGCAGTACACCATTGACCCTGAGCACACTTACCCCAGTTTCGAAGCGAGCCACATGGGAATCTCTATATGGCGCGGAAAATTCGACAAGACGACCGGCTCGGCGGTAGTCGATGAGGCAGCCGGCCGGGGCACAGTAGACATCACCATCGATCTTAAAAGCGTGGATTTCGGCCATGCAAAACTCAACGAATTCATGGTGGGACCTCAATTCTTCGACGTCGCGAAGTTCCCTGAGGGCCGTTATCACGGGACCCTCGCCGGATTCGCGAACGGTGTCCCCACGCGCCTCGACGGAACCCTCACCTTGCATGGAGTCACCAGACCCGTGTCGCTCACCGTAAATTCCTTCAAATGCATCCCCCATCCCATGCTGAAACGTCAGCTGTGCGGCGCCGATGCTTTTGCGACCTTTCGACGCGACGAATTCGGACTCGACGCAGGAAAATCTTACGGATTCAGCATGGACGTCACGCTGCGCATCCAGGTCGAGGCGCTCAAGAACGATTGAGCGCAATTTGATCCAATATTCCGACGGCATCGCTCGGCAACCGAAGATTTGCGGCTGCCAAATTTTCGCGAAGGTGTCCGAGCGATGCCGTCCCGGGGATCAACAAAATATTGGGTGACCGCTGTAGCAGCCAGGCAAGCGCCGTCTGCATGGGCGTGGCACCCAGTCCTCTGGCTACGTCGGATAGCGCTGTTGACTGCAATGGCGTAAATCCGCCGAGCGGGAAAAAGGGCACGTAAGGAATTCCCGCTGCGGCAAGTTCCTCGATCAACCCGTCATCGTGCCGGTGGGCAAGATTGTATTGATTCTGCACACAGACGATACCCGCCAGCGCGCGGCCCTCTTGCACTTGGCGCTTGGTGACATTGCTCAATCCGATATGCCGAATGAGCCCTTGGCGCTGCAGGTCCGCGAGCACGGAGAGCGGCTCTTCGATGGGTCCCTCCGCAGGACCATGAGTTCCGAACATGAGACGCAGATTTGCAACTTCGAGCGCGTCGACCTTGAGATTTCGCAGGTTGTCGTGCACGGCGCTGGTCAGGGCTTGCGCGGAGAAGGCGGGATTCCATGAGCTGTCGCCGCCGCGCTTTGCTCCCAACTTGGTGACAATCACCAGATTGCCGGGATAGGGATGAAGTGCCTCGCGGATGATCTGGTTGGTGAAATGCGGCCCGTAATAATCGCTGGTATCGATGTGATCGACGCCGCCGGCAATTGCCGCGCGCAGCACCGCAATCGCGGCATGCCGATCCTTCGGCGGACCGAAAACGCCGGGACCCGCCAACTGCATCGCTCCATAGCCCATCCGATTCACGGCGCGCGCGCCCAATGCGAACGTTCCGGCCCGACTGATATCGGTCATGGCTCATCTCCGCAGCAAAGCACGGAGTTTAGGTCAAGCGGATCAATGCGTCCTTGTTGATTGGCGGAAAACCCAATTGCGCTTCGTGCGCCGCCACCAGAGCGCGATCGTCATGCTGCCAGGGATGAAACTTCGGGCGGAAGAATGACAGCCACGATGGGAAGATCTGGCGCAGCAGCCCGGGATAGATCACCAAAAACGAGAAAATTCGCAGCCACGATACCGGCCCGTCGATGCCATCTTGCTTCAAGAATTGCCTCATGGCGCGCACGCGTCCCCGCAGAAACGTGTAGCTGATGTTGAGCATGACAAGCGACCGAAATTTCCAGCGCTTATAAGCGGATAGATTCTTGGTGGCGGCGAGGAACGTATCGAAGGCCACGCCTTTGTGTTCAATCTCTTCTATGGCGTGCCATTTCCAGAGCCGCGCCGCGTCCGGGGCCGCACCTCTGAAATGCGACTCCTTCTGCAAGCAGGCGTGCGCAATGATCGCCGTAAAATGCTCCAGCGCGACCGTCGTCACCAAGCCGACAATCGGCGGCTGGTCCTCCAGCAGCGCCAGCCGCGAATCAAGATCGGCGTGCATTGCTCCGACATCGTAGCCGGCCTGCTCCACCTGATTGTTCAGATGGTTGTGCTCACGGCTGTGAGCCGCCTCCTGCTTGATGAAGGCATCTATTTGCTCTTGCTGCGCCGGAGGCACCCTGTCGCGAAAATTTCTGACGCTCTCGATAAAGAATGCCTCGCCTTTCGGAAAGGTGAGCGACAGGCTGTTGTAAAACGCGGTTGCGTACGGATTTCCGCCGTTCCACCAGCGATCAGCGCTCTTGCCGCGCGCAAACATCACATTGCGGGGTTGGATTTGCAGATCGGCTGGAATGACTGTGGCTTGGTCCATGGCGAACTCGATCGGCGGTTGAGAGCCGTTAAACTAATCGCTATTTATGATTGCGTCAATAGCAATTTATGCACGCATAAATTAATGCTCTCGCAGTGCAGCAAGCGCTTGAGCAAAATAATCCCGCCGCTTGGATGCATTCGCTCCAAGAACGCCTCCCAAAACGGGTCCTACAGACGATTCGGCGTAGGCTGCAAACGCAACAATCAGGGCAATTCGCGATATCCGGCCGGCGTCGGACTTGGAACTGGGCCGGGCTCGGCTCGCGATGAAGTCGCTCAGGATTCGGTTCATCGGCTCGAGCCGCGACGTCTCGCCGGAACGGACCAGCCAACCTAAAACCCTTCCGAGACCGTTCTTGCTGAAGAGATCGAATACCCGATCGACGACGGCACGGTAGTCATGCTCCAAATTGTTCATTTCTACATCGACCGTCTGCAGTCCGGCGAGGAGCTCTCGCACCAAATCCTCGGCAATGGCCACGTGCAAGCCGGCCGCCGACCCAAAATGGTGGCTTAGGTTTGGGTAAGTGACGCCGGCCGCATCGGCCACGGCTCGCATGGTGAGCACTTCGTCCGCTCCCTCGACGATGAGCCGGCGAGCGGCCGCCAAGGCTTCGGCGCCATGGGCCTGTCGTCCAGCTACGGCCGGGCCGAAGACGCGGAGTCGATCAAGACCCTGCACCGCG
>Ga0209005_1000020_pt1 | contig 13852 bp, 10 predicted proteins | sample TexAe_RefH0_O2_FD_187952 | JGI IMG/M metagenome (GOLD analysis project Ga0209005, IMG submission 187952) | Forest soil microbial communities from Davy Crockett National Forest, Groveton, Texas, USA - Texas A ecozone_RefH0_O2 (SPAdes) (version 2) | ecosystem: Environmental > Terrestrial > Soil >... | reverse complement strand
TTGCGCAGGTTTATGGAAATAACATAATAGACGGAAAGGATACATACGAATCAGCGTTAAATTCAGCGATGGCTCAGGTGAATCACATAACCGGATCAATTCCGCAGATAGATTTGGTACTAAAGCCATTGGCTACGGGCATCTACGACAGGACTAAGAGCCAATTCGCTTCTGGTCAGTGGGATGATGTGGATCAAGACGGAAATCCAATGAAAAGGAAGGCTTTTCATGTTTCCGACTATTTGAACTATCTTCCTGGATTCGGGGATAAAAAAGACGTATTGTCTGAAAATTATTACAAACAGGCCGTGTCTATCCAAAAGGCGTACAGAGAGCAGATTACCGAAGTTGAGATAAACACAAGTTTGACAAAAGAAGAAAAAAAAGAGCAGAGAAAATTGTTATTAAATCAGATGAAGTCGGACATCGATGATGTGTATACACAAAATAAAGAAAACCCACAATGATAGCTATAATAAAAATATTATTTGCTATTTTCATTTTATATAAACTGGCCATGTATAAAGAGCCTAAAAATGAAACACCAGAGCAGCGTCGTAAAAGAAATTCCGATAAAGTATGGTAATTTTTAAACAATATAGTCCAGTTGATTCAGCCGGAGGTGGAGGAGACGAAGATAAGCCACAGCCGGTAAAGAGATTAAAATCTCTTACGCCAGCAGAGAGAAGGGAGTGGAATGATTTTCTTGACAATATGCAACGAGATGGAGTAGGCGGATCTAAAGATTTAGATCAGACTGATAAAAATGCAGGGTCGTCATACATCGAAAAATATAGAAAAGACAATCCGGGGACGAGTGTAAATATGGATATGGTTGCCCGTGTTCAAAATGATCATAATGAGTTGCGATCAGGAGAATCTTTCTCGGGGATGTCGCCTGAGCAAACAAGGGTGCTGCGAAAGCAATTGAATCCTGAATATATAAAAAGGGCCGTTCCGGAGGGATCTGCTTTAGGATCTTCCATGTCGAGAATGTATTACCCTGAGTTTAAAAGAGGAGGTAAGAATTATGGGACGGATGCCGAAGCGTATTTCAAAGATTTTGCCACGATCCCGGCCAAATCGAAAGAGGAAGAAAAGACGGGTGACAAGTCGGGAAAAACAAAAGAGGACATTATTCCTCATCCAAATTATGATGATCCTGCGTCCAGGGCAAATTATCTAAAACAATGGGGTAAAAAATACGGGGATTTAGAGCATCGAGGGGATACGGTATTAAAAGTTAATGAGGTTCCGAGAGGAGCTAGCGGTCCAATAAAGCAGGTGGCGACTAAGGCTGCTAAAGAATATGGAATTGATCCAGCGCTCCTATATTCGTCTTTTATGGAAGAAGGGGGTAGCGGGTTGTTCAAGAATAAGGATGGGACGGATACGAGAGGTCGAAAGCCCGGGGAGTACGGATATCAAGGTTTCTATGGAGACAAAGAATTTCCGATCAACGGGAATGAAAGTCTAGGAATGCCAAACTTTAATCAGGTGTTCCCCGATCTTGTAGCGAAAGGGTATTTGCCAAAAGATTTCAAAAGTAAATTCAGGGGGAAGGATGGAGAGTTTAGCGGTAATGATTTTAAGACTCTCGATGACGGATTGAAAGCCAAAGCTGCTTGGATGAAAATGTCTTACGATGAAGTGGATAAATATGCCAAGGATAAAGGAATAACACTGTCGAAAAATGCAAAAGATTTTTTTGCATTGGCCGATTTTAACTCAGGAGAAAACTTCAAGAAAATACTTAAAAGATACAACGATGAGGGGTTGTTGAAAGACGATAAATTTCTTAAAGAGCACCCTCACAAAAACGAGCAAATAGAAGCTAAGGATGACGTGTGGGCTCATATAGCGCCACGGGTTAAGATGGCACAAAATTTAAAAAAAGAAAAACAATTTGACGATGGAGATTAAATTCACCAATGAGGTGTCCTTAGAAGATAGTCTTGTATTCGAAAAAGTGTATCCCGAAAATCTGCAATGGGATTTAAATGGAAAACAGGAATTGAAGGATGACGGCACTGAGTTCCTGTACATGGTGGACGGAGATTCCGGAGAATTGATCGGGGAAGCATATTTCCTTCCATTAGATACCATGAAAGATTGGCCCCCGGACGAAGAGCAATTGGAGGACGGTTTGGAGCCTTATTACGGGCATAATGCCATGTATGCATTCAGTACTACTATTCTGCCGGAATATCAGGGTAAAGGATATGGCAGACTTCTAAAAGCGTATTGTCTTGGTTTGTGGAAGGCGAGAGGATATGATTTAGCCGTTGGACATGCCAGATATGGCGCAAGTTTAGCATTACAGCAGAGTTTCGGGGCGGAGGTCGTTGAAACTTTCGATAATTGGTTTTTGACGGGAGAAACTTACTACCTTTACTCTCAAAAAATATGAAAAGACATTATAAAAATTTGTCATTAGTTGACATTGGGGGGATTCGTGGAGTGGGATAACAGGTAAAATTAATAAATGAAAATATTAGAGCAATCTCAAAATTATAATTGCGGCGTCTACGCTCTTCATTTTCTATTAGGGCTCCATGGCGTATCTGTCATGCCGGAAACGTTGGAGCCGATTATGGGAACAACGGATCAGGACGGAACAAGCCATGATGGAATAAGGAAGGGGCTATCTCATTTTGGCTTCAAATGGGTGTCTTGGTATGGGTCGCACGTGTCCACTCTTCAAGAATTCCTTCCTGCCATCATAAATTATCAGTACTGCGATGAAGATGGATGTGATGGGCATTATGCCGTAGTTTTAGGCCAAGGACATGGATTCTTTATTATATATAATCCGGCCACAGGAGAAATAGAAACATTGGAAGAGAAACATCTTGAAAATAATTGGTATAGCGAAAGATATGGTAAGGGGTGGTTTATTCAACCTGTAAAAAACAGTAATCATGCCGAAGCCAAAGCCTTCTGAAATAAAATGTAATGGATGTGGGTGCATGTTTCTTCCTAAGAAAAAGAAATCGTTGTATTGTTCAATGAAGTGCTATTTTAAGCATAGAATACTTACGGAAAGTCAATTATATGCACTTAATTCAGTAGATATGAAGGCTTTGAATGCAAAATCAAAGCCGTATCTATATGTAAATAGAGAAAATTGGGGAGCCTTTAATAAAGGCAAAGTAAAGAGTGAAGAAACCAAGAATAAAATAAGTCAAAAGGCTAAGGAATCTTGGCGAAATGGGGATTTTAATAAATATATCGAAAGACGCAGAAAGAATCCAATAAGAGGGAAGTGTCATTTTAATTACAAAAATGGTTCCGGGCAGATAAGAGCCAAATTATATCACCTATTTGAATACAAAGATTGGAGAAATAACGTGTTCAAAAGAGATGATTATACTTGTAGGGAATGCGGCAAACGAGGTGGTGAATTAGAGGCTCACCATAAAACATCTTTTAGGGAAATACATAAAAAGTATAACTTTAAGGATCACATAGAAGCATCCAAGTGTGAGGAATTATTTGATACAGATAACGGAGTTACGCTTTGCAAAAAGTGTCATTCTATAGTAGACAAGTGTAGAAAAATAAAAAAGTATGACTGATTTATCAGATAAAAAGTGCCTTTGCATTGACTACGGATATTTTACGGAAGTGGCTGTAAAATTAGCTCAATCATTCGGGAAAGTATGGTACTATTGTTTTTGGGAGGATGCCTGTCCTACGTGGCACAAGTACATATTAGGAAGCGGAATGGAGAATGTAGAGAAAGTATGGAATATTTGGGATTATATAGATGAGGTTGACTTGGTGGTATTCCCTCATGTATATCAAGGGTCTTTTCAACGTTGGCTTAGGGGAAAACATATTCCAGTGTTCGGAAGCGGTAAGGGGGAAGATATGGAACTGTATAGGGATAGGATGAAAGAAATATTATCGGAGTTGAAATTAGACGTTAATGAATATAAGGTATTACCAGGATTATCGGCATTAAGAGAATATTTAAAAACTAGAGATAATAAGTTTATTAAAAGTAATGTTCTGCGTGGTGGGATGGAATCTTGGAAGCACGAAACATATCAATTGTCAAAGCCGGTTTTAGATGAATTGGAGCATAGTCTTGGTGTATATAAAGAACAGGAACGATTTATTGTAGAAGAGCCTGTTCCTGATGCGGTAGAAGCCGGATTCGATGGGTTTTGTATTGATGGATTATTCCCGGATAAACAAATAACTGGTATAGAAATAAAGGGAAGTTGTTATGTGGGTGCCATGATCTCATATACATCACTTCCAATGTTCTTAAAGAAAATTAATCAAAAACAGTTCCAGTTATTTAGAGAATACGAATATAGGGGATGTTATAGCAATGAAGTTAGATATACAAAAGATGGTAAAGGGTATCTTATCGATCAGACCTGCCGTAATCCGGAACCGAATACTTCTCTTGCCTTAGAGATGTATGAAAATTATGGTGAAATAGTTTGGCAAGTCGCTAATGGCATTATGCCTGAAATAAAATATAAATATAAGTATGGGGTTCAGGTAATAATAAAATCAGTATGGGCCATTTCAGAACCTGTAGCCATTTATTTTCCTTCAGAATACAGAAGCAGAATAAAAATAAATAATCTTTCTGTTGTAGACGGAGTATATTATAGCATACCCAACTCTTCAGGATATTCTCCTCAAACTTCTGATGTAGAGGGCATAGGATCAGTGGTGGGTCTTGGGAACACTTTATCCGAAGCTATAAAAGATGCAAAAAAAATAGCTGAAACGGTAAAAGGGTATTGCATTAAAATTGAAATAGACGCACTGGATGAGGCTTCTGCGGAATTGCGTCAATTGGAGAAATTCGGAGTAAAACTTTTCTAGGAATCATTTGTATCACTTTTTTTGTGTTGTATTTTTACTTTATCGTCCATAATCTTCTGCTTTTGAGGTAACTTTCACTCCAAAAGCGGGTGTCAAAATCTCTTCAATTTACTGCGGACACTATTGATGGGCAAATTCAAGAATTTCCTAAACTTTTTTATTTTCCCTGCGATCAGGTAATACCACTAGGGGTGAGTGTTGTTAAGAGTTTTGACCAAGAGTTAAATATAGTTGCAAAGCGGGTTTTTCTTCTTCAGTATCAAACCCAATCCTTCGGTAGTTCTCAGTTTGAATCTTTAAGCGATTTTAATCAATATATATCTGCATATTGTCAGTGTTGCCCCGCTAAATGCATTGTTTTGGTTAATGGGTGTAATCTGCAATTAAATGGATGCGATTTTGTGCTGGATGAAATAGAAGCGGGAGAGTGTGATTTTATTGTAAATGGATGTAATTTAACTATTAACGGCTGTAATGCCGCGTTCAGCTAAACAGGAGATCAATGGCAGCATGCGATACAGAACTTTCTAGTCTACCGTTATTATCTGGTTGTCCGACCGACAATGAATATTTTTTAGTTGGAGGGGCATTGGGTGGTGAGGGAGTCGGACAGTACGGAAGGAGATTGTGGAGTGATGTAAAATCATGTGCATTAAGCGGATTGAATTTTGTGTTCAATCAATTTTTAGTGGGCACCAGTGGGCCACTTGCTCCTGGGCAAACCACTATAATTTTATCTGTCAATAATGTAATTCCGGAGAGCTTGCACATAGTATTAGGTGGGATAGAATTGCCTCAAAATGACAATACACAAATATCTTATCAAGTTGCGTATAGTCCTAGCCAAACAACGATAGTTTTCAATCAAATAGCGCAGGTAGGGCAGCAATATATTTTGAGTTATGCATTTACAAATTAATTTATGAAGACATTATTAAAAATATTGTTTCTATTACTGATATCTTTTTCAGCTAATTCCCAGTCCCCTGCGCCTTCTGGATTCCCATCTCCTTATACGACTGGATATTATAGAATTGGATGGATACAAGCAGATAGTGGTACTATTCCAGGGTATAGAGATACTTTTTTCATTCCAAAATTTCAAGGAACAGAAATACTTTGGATGCACGCGGGTTCGGACACTTCCAAATGGATGAGAATTGGAAGCAGATGGATAAGGGAGGCTAAATTCGGAGATATTACACCATTTGTTGGAGTGTCTCCCATTGTGATCAATGGAGATAGTATTTCTTGTCCGACCTGTGGTTCAGGATCAGGCGGGATAACCCAATTAACAGGAGATGGAACGGCTGGTCCCGGATCGGGAAGTCAGATATTCACACTGAATACAGTCAATACCAATGTTGGTTCCTTCGGGGACGCCTCACATGTTTCAGAATTTACGGTTAATGGTAAGGGATTTATTACAGCTGCCGGAGAGGTTCCTATTCAGATTGCAGAAAGTCAGGTAACTAACCTGACTTCTGATTTGGCAGGGAAGCAATCTATTATAACTTTGGGGTCCACTTCTCAATATTTTAGAGGCGACTTGTCGCTGGCGACATTCCCCACTAATTTATCCGCTTTTACGAATGGACCTGGATATATATCCACTATTTCGGGTATAACAGCAGGAGGAGCATTATCCGGCACTTACCCCAATCCGTCTTTGGCTTCTACTATAACAGCCGGCTCTTGTACCAATTGTGCTCTTACTTATAATGCTGCGGGGCAAATAATAGTGGCGTCTAGTGGATCTGGTGGAGGGGCAATTACGGGAGGTGGAGGGTTAACACCGTTGTTCACCAATGGCATATCTGGGTCTACAATGACCTTCACCCTATCAAACGCGGCGGCAAATTCTATTTTTGGGAATAATACCGGGTCGTCCGCTGCCCCAGCTTACTTTGTCCCTACTATTACCACATTGAATGGATGGTCCGGTGGGTCCATAGCCTTATTGGGTACGGCGAATACATGGACTGCAAATCAAACAATGGCGGCTAATATTTTATTCAACGCCAATAATACTTTTAATATAGGTAGCACTTCGGCACAAGGAAATACTTTCTGGTATGGACAATGGACTTCTTTCGGTGCGAATATTTTGAACGCAGCATCGGGAAGCGGACAACAATTCAAAATAAATAGCATCATAAAAGAACAAATACTTTCAACCGGACAATGGAGTTTTGATGCGTATGCCGGAAATGCTTTTCCCGGATCTGGATCGGATAGCATTTTAACTATAAACAATAAATTGGTAAGGGAAATTCCGCTGACATCATTAATTACTAACCCCATGACTACAGTGGGAGATCTTATTGTTGGAGGAGCATCCGGAACTCCAACGAGGTTAGGGATTGGATCAAATACTTTTGTACTTACTAGTAATGGGACAACGGTGTCTTGGCAACCTTCTTCTGGGGGTGGAGGCGGGGCTGATACTATTAATTTAAAGGTGTATGGCACCGGAAAGCCTTTATTATCTACAAATTCTTCTGGGGATACTCTTTTTCATAGGTCTTTTGAAAATTCAAATAGTATATCGTGGGGCTTAAATTCAGATAGTTCTATTTTTGCTACTAGTTTACTGTCTGGGGCCAATTCAGTGAGCATTTCCGGAGCTAGTGTCAGCCTTGTTAATGACGCAAGTTCTCCGGGCACATGGTTTATGTATAGCACTAATGGGAGTGGTATAAAAGGATGGAACGCATTTACATCGGCCCCTGTGGCAACCTTATCAATAAATGGACTATTCTCTTCGGCGGAAAAATCTCGTTTAGATAGTACTATAGTAGAGACTAATGATATGGTATACCCCACTCTTGATTCTATGGTATGGGTAAATACGCTTGTTGATAGTCTTACATATAAAAGACTTCAAATGGTCGCTGGGGTTGGAATAACCATTACTGATAGCGGAAATCTCCACAAGAATGCATATGGGTTTGGTGTATCCAACAATACCGCTAATTCTATAGCTGGATTTAATAATAGTGGAGTTTTTTCTGATGTAACAGTGGGAAGTGGTCTTTCGTTGGTAAGCGGAGTCCTTACAGCTACAGGAGGAGGCGGCGGATCACAAACACTTCAACAGGTATTCAATACAGAAGTAGCCGGATCTGTCTTTACAAAAAACGATACGGCTGTTTTGGGAAACAATAACTGGCTATTTTCCTCTACAGGAGGATCTATTGCCCCTTTGGCGAATGGCACAATAGATTTTGGTGCAACGGCATTGAACTGGAAAACAGTACATGCTAGGAACCTTACGAGCGATGGCAGTCTTGCTTTTTCTGCTGCTACAGGCGCGAATATAAATTTTGTCATAAACGGAATTACGCAAGCTCAAATGTTGTCCACCGGGCAGATGAAATTCTTATCTGTTCCGGCTGGTAGTTCGTCCGACTCTGTATTTACGGATAGTGCTGGATTGCAAAGAAAAATCCCCTCAAGTGCATTGGCAGGCACGTTTCCATTAAACACATATTTGTATGCGGATAGTCTCACCGGATTAATAAATCACATAAAAGGGTCTGGTATACAATTTCACCAGGGGGATACTTTGGTTATATTCGCGGACTCTTATGGTAACGCCTCTGGTGCTACCACCACGTCGCAAGGTATTTTTCAGCTATTGGGGCAACGTTTGGGTGCCGTAATAGACAACCAAAGTGCAAACGGCGCACCAATTGAGAAAAGGACGCCTACCAATCCTTTTACTGGAGTTAACTTCATCGATAGGCTCACCAATCTTCCGCATGCTTCGGCAAAATGCAAATACATTATCATATGGGGAGGATTGAATGATATAGGGGAAAATAGCGCCAATTATAATACAACAAATTTTACAACAGATTATGACAGTCTGTTGAATTATATAACCTCAACACTGGGATATACGCCTGAACAAATAATGGTGTGTAGTGCTCCATGGATAGGGTCTATTGGTCAAGCAAGCTATGCGGCTCTTTCTGGAAACGCTGCACCTACAACCGCCAGGGCGCTTTCGTTTATTGCGGCTGCTCAAGCTGTGGCTACGAGTTTTGGAACCGGGTATTTCGCTCCATATTTTTACGAGTTGCATGATACTACGCATATGTCTTCGGATGGCATTCATCCTAATGATGGCGGGTATGCACTTTTGGCTGATTATTTTGGCGTAAGCGGAGGTCCCCGCCGCATATTCCTAAATCCATTCACTCAGTCAGCTACAACTATAAAGGCGAATTATCAAAATTTAAATCTTGTTCTTGGTGACCACTCTGTAGGCAGCATGACTACGCCCCCGGCTATTGATTTGGGAAAATCGTTCGCTTCGTCTTTAGGTGCCCAAGCAAATCTTAAATTATTTCTTTATAGTGATGGAACAACTACAAATAATACCGGTTTTGCCGTTGCTCCCGGTGCCTTAGAAATACATGCGTTTGCGTCTGGAGAGATAGATCATTACATCGGTAATGTGAAACAAAATTCTACTTTATCAAATACGTTCAGTTTATTTTTTAATGGAGGAACAGCGTCTACTTCTACGGCTACCCCTACTGCGATTGATTTAAAGGGAAGTTTTAACTCAACACAAGGAAGCAACGCACTTAAAATATATGTTTTCAATGCAGCCGGAAGCGTGGCTGGGTTTGGAACATCTACCAACAGCTTGTATTATTCTGTGTATGCATCAGGTCACCATGACTTCTATATAGGAGGCAATCTGTATGAAACATTGTCGGCAAATACTCTAACATTAGACAGTTTGGCCGGAGCGAATGTTAAATTTTCGGTGAATAGTACTGGACTTTTCATTAATCCAACAGGTATTACCACAAGGTTTGCCGCTGCCACAACCGCCGGGGCATCTATAAATATAACATCAGGAGTAAATCCAACCTCATCCAATGACGGTGATTTTTGGTGGAACGGAACGAATCTTAATTTCAGACATGGCAGCACTACAACAGATTTGTTAGCAGGAGGGTCACCGCCGTTTGCCGACAATGCAGCGTTAGTTAAGAACAATTCCGACAATACGAAACTGCTTATTCTAAGTGCAGCCAGCATAGCTACGGGGACAACCAGAACGGCTACCTTCCCTAATGCAAACATAACGGTTGCTGATCAACTTTCACCACTCAGCCAATTTGCGTCTACTACTTCCGCACAATTAGCAGGCATTATTTCGGATGAAACGGGTACGGGTACGGTTGTTTTTTCAAGTGCGCCCACCTTAACCAACCCGGTTGTGGGCACCCAAACTCCTTTAGACAATAGCACAAAAGCTGCGAGCACCGCATACGTCGATGCGCTAAATGCCGTTTCAGGGACTTTTACTTCTACCCTTACAAACACCACAAACGTAACGAGTAGTGCGTTTGGCACCGCGAGATATATGAGAATAGGGAATATTGTTCATGTAACCATAGCTGGAAGCATTACGCCCGCCTCTACATTGTCTAATACTGTTTTGACTTTTACGCTACCTATTACCACTTCCGTAACCTCCGTAACAGGAGTAGGCCAAGGGGTTGTGCAACCAAATTTCGGAGGCATATTATACCTATCTGGACAGGTAAACATTGTGTCGGGGACTACCGGTACATTTAATTTTTACGATGTGGCTGCTACCACAAGCTCAAGTTTCTCTTTTAGTTTTGATTACTCATTATAATTGAAAAGACTTTTAACGATATTATTTCTTTTACCTTTTATTGTGAAGGGGCAACAACCAAAATGGATTCTGACTGTATGGGAGTATACCACACCCGCAATCGATTCATTTGGATTAGGGATAGCTGGCACAACCTCCGGTTTGGCAGACGCGGTATTTGCAACTACTGTCACCGGTAATACAAGTGCCTGGATTCATTTTACATATACGATCCGATTGTGAATTGGATTATACACTATAATCTTAAGCAATGAAAAAATTGATATTTTGTTTTTTATCTTTCTATTGCCCATTAGTGTTGCTTTCTCAGCAAAGGCAAATAAGAAGTATGATACAGCCCACCACAGGGTCGTCCATTTCTGTCAGTGTAGTTGGGTTGCCTACGTTTTATGGTCAGCAAGGAACTGCCACCCCAAGCCAGTCTGTTGGTTATATTTTTTCAGGGGCCGTAGGAAGTAGCGGTGCTATAGCTACTGCATCGGGAGTTGAATATTCTATCAATGGAGGATCTTCTTGGAGTGCATCAATATCTGGTCTTACTGCCGGATCTGGTACTCTTTTGATAAGAGGCGCAGCGGCCACCGCTAACGGAACCTATGGTCCTGAAAATGTTACATTTTCTGCCACAGGTGCTATTTCTGTGAGTGTTGTCATAACCCTGGTGGTTAATTCTAATGCAGCCTCTGTAGTATTGAATCCGACAAGTCTATCTTTGCCTAGCACTGTTACGGGTACTCAGGGATCTTCATTGTCTTATTCGGTTACTGGAAGGAATTTGTCTCAGGCAAATTATACGGTAACGGCTCCGGCAAATACAGTGATTTCAAACGACAATGTAAATTGGGTTTCTTCTTATACTATTCCTAACGCAGGTGGTGGGATCGACGCCACCACTTTCGTGGCTCTCTCTTCCGCTGCTGCCCCTGGATCTTATTCCGGATTTGTCACATATACGGCGGCAGATATATCCGGAGTTCAGGATACTGTATCTGGAACGGTCGCATCATCCGGAGGAGCTGTGGATACAGTAGTGGCTAAATTTTTATTGGACAGCACGGCTCAAAATGTAGTTGATTGGGTGGATGTAGCTGGAAATCCTCATACAGCGGTTAGAACGGCTACCGATAGCCGAAATTGGCAACCTGTTACTTTTTCTACTATATCTACCTCAAAATGGGTGGGAATAGGAAGTTTGAATGTGGCGTCCAGTAATCTAAATGGAAATTTTGCCACAGTATCCCCTTTTGCAGGAGTTGGAATTACATTCGATTACAACACTGTTAACGGATCTCTAAATCCAGGATTTACCGGATGGGTTAATGCCGACACTAATTTCTCTATATCTGGACTAGATCCTACTAAATTATACACTATTCAAATCTTTTGTTCAGTTAAGGCATCTCTCATTGCGTGTTCTTCTGGTCTTAGCGAAATATATATTGTAGATTCAACCAATCTTCGGGTGGATAGCCAATCTATATCCATAAAAGGGAATACAACCACCGCCCTTATTTTTAAAAACAAAAGACCGAATGCAAATGGAACAATTTATGGCGGATGTATGCCTATTCCTGGTGGAAACAATGTTAATTGCGGTTATGCGGGAGAGATGGGACCTGTTCATGTCACCAAACAAGTTACTAGAGAAGGATTTGAGAGTTGGTGGAGTATTATACTTCTGTTTGGGTTTTCTTGCCGGATCATAAGAAAGTCGAAATGTGTATTAGTATTTTGGTTAATTTTAATTTCTATTGCATCTAAGGCCCAAGATAGCACTTTGACGGAAATGACAAGTAACGGGAGGGTTAATTCTCCATACAATGTACAAAGAAGAGCAATTTTAAATTCATTTAGGCGGATAAGGGATAGTATTATTAGGAGCCAACCTTCTTGGGTGGATAGTATAGTTAAATATGCCTCAGACACTTCGTCAATGGGAAAAGAAAAAGAATCGATATTTCAAGATAATCTTAAAACAGAGAAAGAAACGATGAGATTATTTTGGTGTCCTTTTTCAGAGAAAATTTATCAATTGAATAGGAAATATAGAGTGGTTGGCGATCGGTGGGAGCATTGTTATTATTTATACGAACAGCAATGAGAAAAATAATTTTAATAGCGCTATGTTTTTTATGGTTATTTAGTTCTGGTCAATCGGAAACTTCTGATCTGATTACATATGATTCGTCTATTGCTTATCTGTGTCTATGCGGAACAGGAGATGGATGCAAAGTGTCTGGTACGCAACAGTTTTGGCAAGTAAGGATTACTAGGCCAAGAAATTACTTCACCACAGGAAATGCCGATACGGCTAGCAGGCCAATGATACTAACGATGCAGGGAGATGGTGAAATAGGAACTGTATTTGTTAATAATTATGGACCTCATTTTTGGTTAAACAATGGATGGAATGGGAGTGTATTATTGGGGAACGGCACCCATTATCCATTACTGGTCACTGTAATGCAACAGGGATTGAATACTCGACCTCAAATGACACAGCAGTTGTTGGATTCTTTATTTAAAGAATTTCACCCCAGGTCTGTCGGCATGTCTTCTTTGTCTGGAGGGGTAGAAGTTTTTGGATGGGCGATGATGTACCAGAAAATGCCAGGGGACGAACATATTATGGCAAAAATAAGTGCCTTTGTTGATATGATGGGTGTTTCGCCAGCGAATAACATATCACTCACGTGCGGGACTATGCTAAACTACATGACAGGATTTGGGCATTGGGGGAAAAAATATAATGGAAGGTTTTTTGGGATTGAAGGGTCTAATGACACTCGAAATATTTGGCAGATCACACAAAACATGAATGATAGTGTTGCTAATAGCGGATATTTTGTATATGATTCTGTGAATAATGGGGCCCACTGCTGCTGGAATGATTTTTATAATCCGGCGGTCACGAACTGGCAGAATATAACACATCCATTTGGCAATACGCTGATAACATCTAAAACGAGCCCCGCTGTAAATACAATTGGAAATTATTCATTTGTCGCATCAACGGGGTCAAATATTTTTCAATGGATGCTTAGGCAGGGGGATACCACTTTGGTCGGTGGGTGCGCTCCTATTGTTAACGCCGGAGGCAATCAGTCAGTGCAACTGCCGACGAATTCCACTTCCGTAACAGCTTCGGTTACATTGGAGTGTACAGCAGTATCAGCAACCTATCTATGGACACAGGTGTCCGGACCTAGTACGGCTGGTATTTCGGCTCCAACTTCTTTAAGTACCAACTTCACATCTCTTATTTCGGGAATATATGTTTTTCAGTTAACAGCCACGGATAATGTTTCCAATGTAGGTCAGTCAAACATAACA
>Ga0209005_1000017_pt1 | contig 14692 bp, 23 predicted proteins | sample TexAe_RefH0_O2_FD_187952 | JGI IMG/M metagenome (GOLD analysis project Ga0209005, IMG submission 187952) | Forest soil microbial communities from Davy Crockett National Forest, Groveton, Texas, USA - Texas A ecozone_RefH0_O2 (SPAdes) (version 2) | ecosystem: Environmental > Terrestrial > Soil >... | reverse complement strand
CCACGGGCAAGCCAGTGTTCTGTAGGATGGCTCGGAGCAGATAATCAATGGACGTTTTATCTATTAGACCCTGCTGCACGTACGGAGTCAATAGCTGCAACACTTCGACCGTGCGGGTCTGCTGCAACTCGCGCTGCAAGAGTCCGGTTGCGCCGCGTGCTACTACCTTGGCATCTGCCTTGATGCCATCGTCCTTAGACGTGGACATATTATAGTAATAGTACGAAGACACTACTCGTGAAATTACGTCTCGATCGATATTAAGCTGTACATTCTTAATACCCTTGGCAGCATTGCCCATGAGCATCGAGAGTCCACCGAGTGTGCGACCTGCACCGGCTACCTGCGGGTTACCCAGCACATATGCCGGTACCCCTGACAGGTCATCTGCGATCTTGGTAAACTGTGCGTAGACGTCCATTAGGTCTTTCGCAATCGACGTCACGTTGTGGAAACGGAATGCCGGTGCGCCAGTACCCGTAAGGTCGGGGCCTACACGGAAAATCTTATACGGTGAGACAGATAATTCATCATCTGTTTCTGCAATGCGGTCACTAACAACTTCACCGATAGGACCACTAGAGTAGCCCATGTTGCGTACGAGGGATCGCACAGACGCGTTGCATACGCGCTGCGTATCGTACACAAGATCGACTACGCTCTGACCCCAGATGCTACCATTCACCTTCGTATAGCTGGTGCAGTAGACAGGACGAGCACCGACCGGGTTCGGATTAAGTACAGCACGAATGGTGTAACTACCTATGCACCAGACTTCCGCTTCATAGTGTTTCTGCGGATCGTCGATGATGGCACCGTACTTGACCAGATGTTTACCAAGAATCTTGCCGTTATAGATCACAACCTCCAAACCTTTCTTGGTCCGGAGTAACTTATCCTTGTCTTCTAAATCTGCACGTACATTGTCTTCCATCTTGGTCGGTACGTAGCCATGCTCGTATTCCTTGAGCACTTGGCGGATGGTTGACTCGACGAACGAACCCACGCCTATGAGGTTATGTACCTCAGCGTGGGACCATTCGCGTGCTTCGATGAAGTATGCGCTTTGTTCAATGCTGGTGGCGTTAGGGGAAGGGTAAGCATCGAAAGGACTAATGACGCGCATACGCGGCACAGCTTTCTTGTTTACCACAAACTTGTCACCCTTCCACTCCGGGTCCAATGTGTTTACTTCCACTGGACCACGTAGGAATGCGGTCGGGAATACGGTCAGATCTTCGATAAACAGTGCGTAGATATCGAGCCAATCTGCCTCTGTCATCTGGTCATTGATGCGCGTCTCCATACGCTTAGTAGCATCCGTAGCTTCTTTAGCCGTGAAGTCCTGAAGCGCTGACTTAATCTGCGTGGCTCGATCCTTTAAGGCATCGAACGTATTAAACTGGGGTAACTCTTGGAGCAGCATATTAATAGCTTGGTCCATGAGTCGTTCGGGTAGTTCGGGCTCTGGTGTTGGGTCCAGAGTCCACGGCTTCTCGATGTTGGACGAAATAATATCGATCAGCCACGACGAAGCGGCCCGTGCTTTCAGTGAGCACAAGCCGATATATACATCGTTATACGGTCCGAGAAGCGTTTCTTCGTCAGGCTGATACTTGCATTTCTTAGCTCGCAAGTTCCGAATCAAACGATCCGTGATGCCCTGATTAGTTTTATGCTGCCGCGCGTCCAGATAGGCCCGCTGCACATGCGCAGATAATTCGTCTTCTAGTTTGGTGTTAGCTACTTCACCTAACCCGAACTGCGAGAGTGCTTCATCCTCAATTGCCATCGCTGTCGGTTCCCTGAATAAAGAGGATACTGTCTAGCTGTTTGTTGCATTGCTGCAACCCCAGCTTGCGCTTGTATGCCACGTTGCGCATCGTGCCGACAGTATCGTCCACCGGCTCCGCAATGTCAACGTGAGTCGTGAATTTTGCAGGGACCGCGACGTACTTGATGACCGTGACCTTGGTTTCTTTCACTGCTGGGGTAGACGCGTGGCACCCAGCTAAGATTAACGTGAGGATTAATACCCCATAGCGGCTGGGCATAGATGCTCCTTAAGCACCGCGCATTCCGACTGCTTAGTTAGTTCTGTTGTCTTATTTATGAAGACTGTCTCTGCCTTTTGCTTCGAAGTCTTGAATGCTTCAAGGTCGACATCTGACTTAGCTGCTCTGGCCTTTGCTGCATCCGCTTCTTTCTTCGCAGCTTCTGTCTGGGCATTAACATCCTTCAGAATGGCGTCGCGTTGGGCTACGTCTTTAAGCGCAGCATTTAACTTTCCCTGTACCACCGCAACATCCTTATGTGCGTACCTGTATCCGCCACCTGCTGCTAACACAAGCATGATAACGGCCAGACCTATCTCTATCCAATGCCCGTACTTACTTATGAACGCGAGCATTGGGTGTGTCTCCTTGCGCAGCCTTAATCGCCACTTCCGTAGCTTTGGCCGCAGTATCCGTAGCCTTCGCGGCAGTAGTTACTGCTGTGACGGCAACTTTATTCGACGTGACCGCTTGACCTGTAGCTGCTGCATTGCTGCTACCAAGGCTATTAATCACCTGATCTTTCTGCCATAAGAGCGTCACGTAACTCTTATTAAGCTGTTCAATTTGGGCTGTACACGCCTTCTGTTCGGTGATCGAGCTTATCAGCAGTCCGAGCGAAAAGGCGCCAATGCTCAGCATCAGCGCCCCTAACCAGCCTTTGTGCGTATTATACCATGCACTAGTTGTCATGTATTTGTAATCCCTGACGCACCGATCTGCTTCTGTAGGCTAGACACTTGCGCGGACAACTGCGCAACTTGTATACGTAGCTGGGTAATCTGCTCTACTGCTGAATCCCTTGCGGCAGTAGCATCATCGGCGCGCTTGCGTTCCATATCTACTTGAGCGCGTAGCATTTCGATGATCTGCAATAAGCCAGCATCTCCTGCCCTGCTTACTGTATCTGACGATAGCTTATTGCGTAGTAGTGTCACGCCACCAGCTAGTGCAGCTAGTGCAGCTACCAATGTGCCTAATAGCCCGGTGCCTTGCGGCAAATCAGACATTGATTTGCTCCCTTGCTGTCTGGTAGTAGCCCTGCCAAGTGGCCGGACGTGGTTTACCGGGACGCCAGTTACGAATGTAACATTGCCAAGCAGCATCACTATCTCCTACCTTGGGGAGTGGGTTCGAGTCTGCGTACAGAATCAAACGAGCGACGACACAGGCAAGTACGTCGTTCATGACGACGGCTTGATACACGCTGTTCCAGTCACTCGGTACTCCGAGCTTCTGACAGATGTTCTTAAGTATGGGACCTACAACCGGATGACCTAATACTGCTTTGATGCCATTCGGCTCTTCTTGCCAGAAACTATGGGCGGGACCACCGCCGCCTTGCACTCGGTCCATGAACTTCGATTCTTGCAGTCCGGTCGCAAGCAATTGAATGCGTGCGCTAGGGCTGTCGAATTTTGGGTCCATTACTTCTGTCAAGGTTTTATTAACGATCCACACACCCTGTTCAATGCCGTCCATCGCGCCTGCCCTCTACGCTGAAGACCTCACCGTAGGGCCCCGGACGCCTCCCGTCAAGCCCAGAGAATCGGCTTGGGGCCTTGCGCTGACTGGCTCCCGAGGGGCTTCTGGGCGGTCCCGGCACCGTAGCGGGCGTACAGCGCGAGGTACTGGATGGCGTCAGCCATATGTGAAAACTCATTCTTATCCGGGATATCTAACACCTTACCCGCGCTATTCCTCGTTTCCTTGAAAATGTAACCTGCACCCATGGTCTCTCGCACATGCGTCAGGTGGGGACTGACTACGAACCCTTCATCACGGCCTAAGAAAAAGTCTACCGCTTCCTTACGTTTGGCAAAGTTATTCGTCATGGCTGGGTAGCATCGAATGCCACGCGTGGTCACCATCTGAATGGACGTCATTTTCGTAAGGCTAGAGCGTCCACTACCTGCGGGATCACCCGAAGCCACAACAGTGTAGCCATTATATTTGCTACGCAGTAAAGGCAAAACATAACTATCCAGAAAGTCTTCGAGGCTTTCGTCTGACGCCGGGAGTTCATCGAGTAGTGCCAGTCCTTTAAAGTTTAGTTGCCCAATGATGCAAGCAGGCTGAAGACCGAAGTCAATTCCAAGTATAATGCTATTGCCTCGATGCGGCAGAAGAATCTCTTTACTAACATGCTTCATTTCCGAGAACTTCTTAAACACCGGCTTACCCTTACGACTCATGCCATACTCACCGGCAAGGTTCACACGGATATGCTCATCCCCCAACTCAATCTGGCGAATGTAGTAGTTAGGCGACAGGTTGGCTAAGTTCTCTGCGTCAGGATTAATCTCCCAGTTGTCTCCGTTCCAGAACACTGCCGGTGGCTGCTTATACTTCTTCCATCCCTTCGGTACTTCGCTCGGACCGCTTTCGAATTTTGTATAGCACCAATGCGTATTTCTGGGCGGGTTACTATCGGCGATCACACCGGGCTCACTGGCACCAAACACACGCTTACCCTCCGCGTCATTCCTCGACTTCGGGTAGCGGTCAATACGCATCACAAGACCCTCGATAATCTCCCAAGGTATCTCGCGCGCCTCATTGATGTACGCCCCTGTCAGTTCCAGCGATAGTAGCTTAGACACGTCTTCTGGCGTATCGAGCGCCATGAAGTAGACCTCCATTTCTACGTACGTGCCGTCCGCCATCTTCTGTTTAAACATGCACTGGATGGGCATCGAATACACAATCGGCGCAACGCTGTTCGGTACCCATTCCTGCCATGTTTTGATCGTGGTAGTCTTAAGCTCTGGATACGTATTACGTACGATGGCCCAACGAGTTTTACGAACGTTCTGTTCATCTGGCTGCTGCCTGAAGGCCCGCATGAGTATCTCCATCATGCACGCCGTCGATTTGCCTGACCCTACCGGTCCTTCTATGTACTGTACGTCTAGCCCACGATCATTATGCAGGAGAGTCGGTGTCGGCTCTGCCTGATACGTCATGTTCTTAGTAGCTGTGGCTAACGCTGTTCTGGCAAGCTCAGCCATTAGAGTAACCCTTCTAGATCGTCTTCAGGTACGGTAAGTGGTGCAATTGCTGGAAAGTTGGAGTGCGTTTTCTGTAAGTAATCCGGTGGCCGCTCGACTTGGAACGGATTCGTATCACCCAGTGTGAACGTCAGAGGCTTATCTTCCGATGCGGGCTGATTGAGCGCGCGTGAGTCCGGTGGTGCTGTGTTGACCTGAACTGCCGCATTGTCCCCCACGATGAAGGTGTAAGAGACGGCAGCGGTTTGTCCTAGTTCCTGTACGGTCTGTCCGTAGGTCTTCTTATCTTTCTTCGACGCCATCCAGCGACCATGTTCAATCATGGCTTTCGCTTTGTCCAGTTCGAACTTATTGGCGGCGACCTTTAGCATCTGCTCGCCATTGCGTATGTAGCCTTCTGCGGATAAGGTGCTGGCCTCTTCCACTTCACCCTGAAAACCTGACTCTTCGATCCACGTTCTAATGGTGGTTACGGGAAGATTGAGTTCGTCGGCAAGGTCAAGAATCGTTGCTCCCCGATATATGAATTCCTTAATCGGTACGATGCCAATCTCTGCTAGAAAGGCGAAGGGGTTACCTATACCGCGAAAGCGTAGGTTCCGTGCCCGCATAGATAGAGAGTCCCGATATGTGCTCGGAACGTTCTGTGGCGCTTCCTGTTTAGTTGTCTTGGCTACGGTGGGCATAGACTCTGTATAAGATTCAACAGCCGTTAGGCGAGATAGGTTTAGTGTGTAGGAATATGCGACTCGATGCAAGCGGGGCCGGGAAAATTTTTTCGGGGTATGTCGTGTCTAGATAAACACAGAAAATAAGCCGCAGTATGGGCGGATGCAGAAAAATTTCTAGTTGGTTTCAGGTATGCGTGTCGGACCGTGGTTTGGGCGACCGGCAGGGGTACCACTCGGGCCGTGGTCCGCATGGGGGTAGGGTTGACCCGGTTGCAACATGGTCTGACTGAGGTCTCACACGCCGCATTAATCAGAGCCAGTTGAGTTAATAATAAATCGGGGTATAATGGTTTTAGGCAAGGGGCGGGGTCGTTTAAATCACTGCTCTCGGAAGCCTAATGAGATAATCACGGATTACCCGCAGTAAAGTCTGCCCCGTGGTTAATACACATAATCACTGATTAATGGAGTTAACTAAATGAATAATGACTTTGTTACTTGGGCCGAGTTAATGACTAAGACTACCTACGCGCTTCTCGCATTATCGGTATTCTTTGCTGGCGTGATGCTCGGCTTTCTCGTCTACGTACTCGTCTGCTAATAGGAGTTAATTAAATGAAGAACAAACTCACTCTGAATTCTGTACGTGCTGAACTAATGCTATTGGGTATGACCATTCGACATAGTGACGGCGAATATCGCGTGGCATTCAAGGTGGCTAATAACACTCCGGACGCGTTACTGGAGGCTGAGGCTAGCTCCTATTACACAGGAGACCTCACCGACGCACTTAATACGGCGCATGCAATGCACAAGGAGAAGTTTGCACCTAGGTGAAACATGCGAAACGCCGAGCGTGTTTCTTTAATCACGAGACCGTATCGATATAACCGCAGAATCTTCTGTGTTACTTAATAACGCATTAGGCTATGTCGATACGGTTAAACCATTAATGTAGCTATATCGGATTATTTTGTATCTTCTGGGGCTGTGGATAGAAACAGAATGGGGCTTGTAAGCCACTGAATTGCCACTGGATTAATTAGAAGTTAAGTCCGGATGTTATTACGCTACAAGTGCGATACAGCCATGGGCACCAACGGTTAGAAGCATTTTTGTTTCAGTAACCAAGTCAAAAGGTAGAGGTCATTAGAGACGTTCGTTTTTGCACCGCACCACTCCCTTGTTTCCTCACTTTGTAGAATTGACTACAGCCCTAGGTGTAAAGTGCAAACCCCCCTGATTTCTCACTCTGTATATGTCCGGAGCGAAACATCGAAACACGATCAGCTAAGTGATTGTTTTAGCTCAATCCATTTTGTTTCCTGCACCAGCAAAGAAACACCGCTACAAATGTAGAATTGACTACAGCACCATGTAGCGCCTGTTTCGTCCCGGTGTAACTACACACCAAAGAAGATACAAACGAGATAATCGAGCGCCGCCCGTTTCACCACGACGTTACAAAACCGCATCAAGATACAAACCGAATGCGTTCGCCAGAGCGCTCTACTTGTAGTACACTCGCGGCTCCGCCGCACCACTCAACCAAAGGACAAGACCATGACACGCAAGATCGAACTACAGATGATGCACGCGGTAGTAAAAGCGCTCCGCCTGAGCCGCGCGGGGCACGAGGTAAAGCCGTGGAAAGGCGGAAACACAGTGGTAGAAGCTACCGCAACCTGCCGCGTGTCGGTCCATCTACACGGCAACCACATCGCAAACGTGGTGGACTTCGGATCGCATTACGAGGTCGCCATTAACCTGTGTGGCTACAACACGCCGACCACGCGTAGCAGGCTGAGTGCGATCCTTCGCGATACCATTCCCGGCTGTAATGGCGTGAGTAAACGCAAAGGCCATGCGGCGGTTATCATGACGAACGGAGCAACAACGCTTATCGACGATAATGGCTGGTATGTCATTAACTCTAACGGCGTGCAATACCCGTAACACCGCACCATAATCACCCACGTAACACACGCGGTCACGGCGAGTCGTGACAACACATAGGAGCATTACAATGGCCGTTATTAGCTTTCCCTTTATCAACGCACTAGCTAACCGTGTCGCCAATTGCATTACTGGCGATATCGAGAAGTTGGAAGTCACCGTGTTTGGTACGAAAACCAACTGGCAGTCCAAGTATGACCGCCCGTTCAAAGCGCACTACGCTAATGATTTGGTAGAGCGGTTGCGTGGATTTGACAGCACCGCTAACAACACATTCGAAATCGAACTGCGCAAGTACGAGAAGCGCGCCGAAGATTATTCGAATGATCCCCAGAAGAAAGGCCGTCCATTAACCACGTTCGTCATGCGTGATGATCCGCAGAATAAAACCGAAGAGACGAACGCACCTGAACCGGCAGTCGTGGACGACACCGAAGACGACGCACTCACGGCAGAACTGAAAGCCATCCTGTCCGACGATATCCCGGTGCCCAGTAAACCCGATCCACGAACCACGCCAGCGAAGCGTAGTGCGACTAATGCACCGACAACGGAAACGCGCGAGTCATGGAAGAAACTGGACACCAGTAGCGATACTAATCCCGATGCTCAAGCGGCATTGGTGCAGTTAATGGCAGCATTAACCCCGAAGGCGCAGCCGATTAATGAGGATGAAGTGCGGCGCATTGCACGGGACGAGGCGAAGAAAACGCTTAATCCCACCATCGTCATGATTCACAACGCGACCACCGATATTCAGATCGATATGGGCGTGCAACATTCACAATTCCCGGTGCTGATTAAGACGCTTCAGACGAAGTTTCCCGTTTGGTTGCCCGGTCCGGCAGGCAGTGGCAAGACCACGGCAGCTAAGAACGCGGCGACGGCCCTTGAGGTTCCGTTCCATCATACTGGCGCGGTAGATAATGTTTACCAGTTGCTTGGGTTTATTGATGCGGGCGGCACGTATCACCGCACCACGTTCCGCGAAGCCTACGAGAATGGCGGCGTGTTTCTCTGGGACGAAGTGGATGCCAGTAACCCGGCAGCATTGGTAGCGTTCAATGCCGCGCTTGAGAATGGCGAGTGCGTGTTTCCTGACGCCGTGATTCCCAAGCATGACGACTGCTATTTTATTGCCGCCGCGAATACCTACGGCAGTGGTGCCACACACGAATACGTGGGCCGTACTAAGATCGACGCGGCAACCGTGGATCGGTTTGTCATGCTTGACTGGCACTATGACGAGATACTTGAACGCGCCATTGCTGGGGATAATGATTGGACTAAGTATGTCCAGTCGGTGCGTAAGGCAGTAAAGGCGGCAGGTGTAAAGCATTTGGTCACGCCGCGTGCATCCATTCGCGGTAATGCACTACTGGCCGCTGGCATTAACCGCGACGAGGTAATTAAGATGACCGTTCGTAAGGGCATGAGTGATGACCAGTGGCGCACTGTCTCCAATAACATCGGGAGTCGCTAATGATTACGACGCGGTTAGAACACAAAGAGACCAGCCGTTATTTCTACGGCACCAATACCACCGTGATTACCATGCAACAGTTTGATAATGTCACGGAGTGGTATCGGTACAGTGAAAGGTCGCCGAACCACCGCGATCAGAATGAAGGTTTCTACGGCCACCGGAATATGCGTGAAGCGGTTTACTATTGCGAGCGGAACCTTGGCGAGAATCACATGCGTCCGGCCCGTGCGCTGGTGGACAAGATCGACGCTAGCTTCCGTGACCGGGAGCGTGACCAGTGGGCACCTAGCCCGTATGGTGCCTATCCTGTCGTGCCGGACTACCTTGCTGGCGACCCGTTTAGCATGCGCCTCAAGCACCGCGACGAGGACAACCGGGCACCGATCCGCTACTACATCGAAGCGGTTGTGTCAGGCGGGACGAGCCAGAGGGATATGGAGCAGCGCGCGGCAGGTATTGCCGCACTGGTCATGCGCACCGCAGAAGAGCGGCCCATCGAACTGTACGCCATCGTGGCATTACGACTTCGGGAGAATAAGGGCTACATTAGCGTGGTGCCGATTAATACGACGCCGGTAGATTTGCATTCAACGATTGCCATGTTCGCTACTCGTGAGTCGTGCCGGTCAATGGCGTTCGCTAATGCGACGCAAGCGACAGGTGTTAGTAGCAGTAATTGCGATTGGTTATTCGGTCATCCGGAGCAACACAACAAGGGTGAACGTGACCGGTTATTCCGTGATGCATTGAAGATGGAACCGCAAGACGTATTCATGCAAGGCGGTTACCTGACGGATGCATACGAGTTCGGACGTGACCCGGTTAAGTGGGTGCATACACAGATCGAAAAACAGCGGGAGGTTAATCATGAAGCCGACTAACATCAAAGCGGGTCGTGTATACCCGCCAGTACAGGGCCAAGGCAAATGGACGTACTCGATTGAATACGTTTATCCGGCAGGCGCACAAGTAGTAAGCGCTGGGATTAACTTCTCGTCCAAGCAACTCGCCGAATCTGCAATGCGTGATGAAGTTAATCGTCTGCGCATTCGTCACAGCATTATCGAGGCTAACCCGTATGCACGCTAATATCTTTCAGCCCATTAACGAGAGCGCTAAGAAAGCGTTCGGGGCTATCACGATTTGTTGCCGCGATTGCAACGTGCGTGTACGCTGGGCCAAGGCCGTAGAAGATAACTGGTCAACGTGCGAGACCGCCGTAAACGACGACCAGACGAAGCTTGACTACATGTGCCCCGACTGTGTAGAATCGCTGATGATCGAAATTAACGAACAGATCGCAACGCAAGCCAACGACGTGAACGGAGATCAATCATGAGCCTGACGACCACGATGGGACTGGAACTGACGTATGTGCCGGAAGCCGTGCAGATCGCCTTGAATAGAGGCATCAAGGCCACGCCGGACCAGATGGAATACAATGGCGAACGTGACCTGCTCGATGGCTTCCAGCGCCTTCTGAAGCTCCTTTGCGAGGCTAAGAAAATCCCGCTCTACGGCTACGAAGGTGTCAAGCGCGACCCCGGCGTTGTGGAAGTGGTTACCCGACCGTCCCGCAAGCTCTCTACGCTACTGTCCGTAGCGCGGCGTGTGACGCGTGAGGCCAACGCTATTGGCCTGTCGGATTACGAGGCATACACGGGCGGCGGTGGATGCCACATCCACACCGGCATCATCGGCGATACCAGCGAAGCGCGCAGGCAGTATACGGGCCGCATGGTGGCGTTCATTGCCCAGAACCCGGCGTTTGCGTGGGCTACACTCGATATCGTGGACGACATTAATGCGAAACCGATCACGCGAGAGAGGCTTACGCCTGATCCGGGTAATAATCTGTACCGCGAGCGGGCTAACATGGAGGAATTGATCCGCGACCAGATCAGGACTATCCATTCGTATTCCAACGATCTTCACCCACACGGGCATCTGAGCGCATTTACGCGGGAGAGAATCGAGCATTACCACATTCGTGAAGTCGCTCGCATGTGGAAGACTAAGAAACGCCTGCGCGACCTTAATAAAAAGATCGCCGCCATGGCGAACGGCAAGACGCTTATGCCAGTCGAAGATATTAACTGGGAGACCATTAGCGATAAGCACCACGTAGTGCGTGTGACGGCTTACGGCAACCACGGCACCATCGAGTTCCGCTCATTCGAAATGGGCGAGGAAGCCAAGCTCAAGCGGAATATTATCTTGGCGAATGCCATCTGTCGGTATGTCGAGAAACAGACGTATACCGAATTCGATTTGCTGAGTGTGCCCAAGGCGAACGATATGCGCGCCACCAAGTGGAGCGAAGCACGCCGCCAGTGGCTTGAACTGCTGGCTAAGCTTGGCCTTGATCCGCGCGAGTACCGTGACGAGACGGCGCAGATTGCCCGTCGCTGGCGCGCTTACCGTGACTCGGCTGGCGAGTTCAAGCGTGGCGATAATCCCACGGCAGTCGATAAGCCGTTTGAACGGGACGAGGATGATAATGACGACTTCGATAGCTACGCGGTGGTAGTTTCCAAGCGTAAGATCGCCGCGTCGATTGACCGGCACCATCGTGTGGCTAATAAGCGCTATATGCGTGCCTACGCCAAAGCCGCAACTGCCGAGCGCGTGGCCCGTACAGAAGCGGAAGCTAAGGCTGCTAAGGCGGCACGCCTTGCCGCCCGAGCCCAGGCATCGAGCGTGATCGAGCTTGCCCCGCGTGTGCCCGCTGAGGCCGACTGCGGCCACCCGGACGAGGCAGAGTGCGCCGAGGCGCAGAGCTTGGCCCAGAGCGTCGTGGACGACGAGGAAGAGACCTTCATGGAGACGTTCGACCTGCCGACCGCCGCGGTGGCTTGACACCCGTTGTAGAATGTTCTACAGTGTCCACTAGCCCCAGATCATCGGGGCTATCACGAAAACCAAACCACAGCACGGAGAGTTAATTATGAGCCGCACCACGAACCTGCACGACCTTCTCGCCGCCTTGGCGGGCCAGAGTGAAGCCCAGACCAAGATGGACAACGCTTTCCAGACCATGCGCGAGCGCGGTGTGTCCGACGACAATATCCGCACCTTTGCGCTGCTGCATAAGCAGGTGCCGAATCTCGCCGAAACGCTGGCCCTGTCGGCCACGCTGAACCACTTCACCAGCAACCTCCCGGCCTGCACCTTCGGGCTGGCTACCGTCACGTTCCTGCGCGGCGCTACACAGTGGATGTACGACTTGCTGGACCGTTGCCACATCGCACCGGACACGTTCGACATGCAGGACTCGCCGAACAACTTCTTTAAGTTCCTTGGCGAAGAACAGGACAAGTTCAACAAGACGCTGGCCCAGCACGCCGAAGACGAAGCGCTGCTCAAGCAGCTTCACGAGGTCAGCCGCGCCGCCTGCGAGTAACCCACCGTGCCCCGGAGTTAATATGCCGGGGCACTTCTACGCCCAGCAAGAGCTAAAACCGTGACCGAGATTAAAGCACCGAAGAAACCCAAGCGCAGGAACCTGTTTAATTCCCTGCCAATTAATCCGCCGAAAGACTGGAAGAAACCGACGCCAGTTCTGGGAGGCACCAGCTACAGGATGATCCCAAGGTGAGCACATTCTATATCACCACAAGTAAAGGCATGCGCGGCCACTACTCATTGATGGTAGAGGTCGATGCCAAAGGATTCGCCGAACCGCACGTTAGTGGCGAAATGAGTTACTCAACTAAAGAGGAAGCTGAGCAGGATGCCCGCGAATGGGCAGAAGCCGAAGGCTTGGAGTACAAGGCATGCAAGGCATGAAACCGCGTTTGCGTTGGGACGGCACCATGTGGACGTTGAACTGGGCCGAGGTCTACGAATGCGTGCCACGCACGCGAGACCGGAGCATGCTGTACTTCGGTGTCCATGCACTCAACCGCTTGAACGGCAACTATGTTTGCCGGTAACGAAAAGCCCCGCATCCGTTGGGTGCGCGGGCCTAACTACGGCTGGTATAGCGTAACGTGTGACGCCAAGTTTTACGGACACAGCACGGAGACGCAGCGAAAGATACGCGCGTTCCGCCGCAGACTCAACGAGCTTAATATTAAGCCTGACTATAAATGGGTGTACCGATGAACCCCGGAGACCTGAGCGCCGCTGTCGAGCTAGCCAAGTGCGAGCCGTATCCATACCGTGCGCTGGTGACCATCATCCGCGAGACCGTGGAGTCACAGGACAGCGTAGACGGCACATGGACGCGCAAGGGCTACTGTCCGATTAATGTAGCCATTCGGCTAGCCGACGAGGCGCTGGCAATGCTCCCAGCGGATGAAGTAGTGTTAATGTTTCAGAGGCAGATTTAATGCCTGCCGTCTACGACAACCCAGACACAGGATGCCGTGAGATTTATGTCCACGGCCATCTGGTCACCTATTATACTGAGCAGGACTTAACACGCCCGAGCCGCGTGAGTGCTGTACAGGAACAGTTCTTGAGATACGCACAGAGCTTCGGACCATATAGCGAAGGCAGCACGTACGATAGCGCCGCGCATATGCCCGCCGATCCACTGGCGACCGAGCTACATCCGAACGACACCAAACGTTTTATAGGCCATTAGTTATGCCGTGGGAAGTATGGGAGAAAGTAATAGACGAGGACTTTACGGAGTACCACGTCCTGCCTGACTACGGCCCGAGGCACGAACTAAGTATGCAATGCTGGTGCCACCCGAAACGGGATGAACCACCGACGCTTATTGTACACAACGAAGGGCATTAATATGGGCGAAGTAATCAAAGCCGACTTCACTACCGCCGTAGCCCTGAACAAAGATCAGTTCTATGAGGTCTACTCGATGCTCGCCTCCCATATAACCATGGAGGAATTCGAAGCCGAGTGGGCAGAGTATGAGGCACACCGCGCTCAGTATATACGAGGACTTAATGATGCGAGCAGGAGTATTGTTCCGCTGGGGTAGCCTCTGGATAGGTGTGCATTATTCGTCGCATAATAAAAGGTATTGCATAAACCTAGTCCCGTGTGTTACGCTATGGGTAACCAAACCCGGAGGCACACCGCCATGATCCAGATTGAAGACAACGTATCGATGCCACCCATGGATGATGCCACCGTGCAAGCGTGGCTGAAGACCGCAGGCATTAAGATCGAGAACGTCCCGATGCCATCCGAGGCCAAAGCCGCCAAGATCACGATGGACAAGGGATTGCGTAAGATCGTGGGCCGCTACAACGAAGCCCACATGAAGGTCTACGGCATGCCCGCTACCGTCAGCTACGAAAAGCCGTGGCTCCGCGTGAGTGGCATTGACAGCCGGGTTAGCAGGCAACGCCTGCTGGAAATGGCTAGGCAACTGGAATACAGAATCGGAGAGTAGCATGGTCGCTAAAGCAGATATGAACCGTATTAAATCGGACTGGCTCTTGTTCATTATCATGGCCCCGTTCCTGCCGTTCAGTATCGTCGGCGCAGGCTTCGGGTACATCATCGGTAAACTGATACGCTGGACTGAGGAGTGGCTTT
>Ga0209005_1000016_pt1 | contig 15117 bp, 20 predicted proteins | sample TexAe_RefH0_O2_FD_187952 | JGI IMG/M metagenome (GOLD analysis project Ga0209005, IMG submission 187952) | Forest soil microbial communities from Davy Crockett National Forest, Groveton, Texas, USA - Texas A ecozone_RefH0_O2 (SPAdes) (version 2) | ecosystem: Environmental > Terrestrial > Soil >... | reverse complement strand
TCCCACGCCGATGCGATCTCGCGCCGTGCTGCCCGTTGCGATTCCAACTTCGGCATCCACACCAATCATGGATTGATTGAACGTCGAGTTGCCCGCGACTTCGGCGTATCCGATCACGCCCCACATATTGCCGGTCGAAACGCCCCCGGTCTCCGTACGGGTACCGCCAACAACGCCAACGATGCCGCCGTTGGTCCCGGTCGCCTTGACTAAGCCATCGATGGCGAAGTGGTTGGCTGATCCTCCTGTAGCAGTATAGTTGACCTGGAGCCCTGTAGTCCGATCGGCGATCTGCCCAAGACTATCAACTGTTCCGGTTACGGTTTGCGTGCCCGCGGTGACCGAGATTTGGTTGAGATTGATTGGACCGGCAACGGAGCCGCCGTTTGGCGTGCTCTGAGTGACAATTGCGGCCTGCCCGTTCGAGGCAGCAGTCGGAGTAATCGTGAGCGCCCCGGTCATCGTATCGCCGGCCTTGAGCACCCGCAGCGAGTCCGCCGCGGCCTGCGCAGTTGAGACCGGCTTATTTACGTCGCTGGTGTTATCGACATTGCCAAGCCCGACATCCGACGATGTGAGGGTAAACGTGTGATTTGCATCCCACGCCGGGCCGTCAACGAGCGCCGTCGAGTCTGCTGGCGCGCCCGTAAGTGTCGCATGCTTGATTGAGCCGGTCATTCAGCGACCCACGCGCCAATGGGCCGCGATTTGTTGTCCCAAACGCCACCACGCGGGTTCATCGAGAAGATATATTTCCCGCCGAATGATGCATGTGAAAATACGTCGCGAGAGAAAACCCGCGTCGGGGTAGCTTCTACAGTCCACGAACTCGCGTTCTCGGTCTTCGGCGTCCACGTCGTCATGGCGTCGGCCCCGATGGGCGCATTACAAGGGGACCGGAATTGAATGTCGCCGTCAGTCCGAGGTTGTTCAGCGCGTCCATAGCGCTCTGATAGCCCGCGCTCCATGTTTGAAGGCGGCCGTCTTCCTTGATGTAGGGAGCGGTATGAAGAAGCGAGCCATAGAGATAGAGATCGGGAGCGAGCGATAGAAGCCAGTTCGTTGAATTGCTCGCTAGCGCCGGAATGTTCCGCCGGTACACCATCTCGACCGTGTAGTCAGAATCCGGCGTGGGGGCCAATTCGATTTCAGAGCCGAAGATCGTGAAGTAAACGGGCTGGCCTGCGGAATCGCCAATCATGCGGCGATATTCATCCATCGACGCGCCGGGAAGAAACTCAAGGCGAGGCTTGCCGGTTGCACTGGAAAGCCTGATGCGCCGCATGGACTGGAAGTCCGATGGAAGTGCAATAAACTCCGGTTCATCTTCCGTAGTATCCAGCGTCGTCGTTGACCGCTGCTCCATCTGAGGGACAAATAGCGAGCGGTTTGCTTGCGCCTCGAAGAACTGAACGAACGTCGGAATGCGCGCAATCAGGGTCGCGTCCTGATCCCGCGCCAGCCATTCCGTCATCGCGGTCTGAAGATCAGTATAGGTGCTGATCACGCCCAGCCCCGGATGATGGTCGGCTTCTTATCAGTCCGCAGATAGGCATATTCAGGGTCTTGGAGTTTCTTCCAGACGAGGCGATCCCACTCCTCGCTATACATGCGAAGGGTGACATTGCCGCGCCTGTGCTCGTCGTAGAACCATTGAAGGGCAACCGTGTTGGGGATGCGCGCGAAACGCCGCCCCCACTCTCGCGTTGCTTCCTCTGAGCGATCATCGCTGTTCTGTTCAAGGATCGGCTCTACGTCCTGCACGTTCACGAACGTCAGCATCTTCTCTCCGTCATCGACGAAGAGTTTGCGGACAACATCGTTCATTGCGTGATTTCGACCACCGACACGGTTTGGATCGTCGGGGAAAAGATGGAAATCTTCTGACCCGGCGTCACAGTCACGTAGTTTTCCCAGTTCGGGATCACCATTGCATCGGTAACCGCGGCGGTTGGGGTCGCTGCGGGATCGCCAATCTTCATGTAGCAAACCGCGCCCGCGCAAACCCTGATCTGATAGGTCTGGCTTCCGAACGCGCTTGAGACAGCCGCCGTCGATGTCGTGGCCACAGCGACGTTATTGACAGTGCCGAGCCGCGCGCTATCGACCCTTAAAAATCCGGGCATTCAATCCTCCAAAGGGGAAAACGGCCCGCCGTAGCGGGCCGCTGTTTTGTTAGACCGTGCGCGTGATGACGGCATAGAAATGAAGGACACCGCCAGCGGTGCCCGAGCCCGTCAGCGCGGCCTTGATGACATCGCCCTCAAGACAGGTGTTCGCGCCCGTGATAGTCGAGTTGGCGGCCACGCCGTTGGCTACAGTGCCGGATACCGCGGCAGCATCGAGATCGCCGATTGCGGAGCCGGACTGCGTGATGACCCAGGAGCCCCCCGTAACGGCGGTGCCGGCAATCGAGGTCGTTACCGTCGCGTCAGCGGTTGCAAGAACGGCACCGAGCATGGTGCCCATTTCCTTGACCGTACCCTTGAAGGGGGCGCGGATGACCGCTGCCTTGCCGGTGGAGCAGTCGGTCGCGGCACCCGCGACCATGACCTCCTGCAAAGGATGGTAGATAGGAAGAGCCATTTAAGCCTCCAAAAAAGAAGGGGGCCGAAGCCCCCATAAGGTTGAATGGACTCTTACGAGCTGGTGAGATCGAACACGCCGCCGGAGGCTTTCTCTTGACGCGCCTCAAGCGTATATTCCGACAACACGGTCTTGGCGTCGGTATCGCCGGTCTTGGCCAGCATGTAGGACAGGAAATTGCGGCCCGGCAACGAGGCGTAGGCCCACTTGTCCATCTGCAAGATCAAGCAGTCACGAACGCGCATGAAGAGGTTTGGCACCGCCTTCAGCGTGCCGAAGTCGGAAACGTAGACCTCGACAGCCGCCGTGATGTTCTTCTTGGTCGCGTCCTGCGTCGGGGTTGCGCGGCCCATGAACATGGAGAACTCCTGTTTGTTGAAGGCACCCAACATGATCGTGTCCGGCTTGCCGCCGTTGGTGTAGATGGTCTTCAGAACGCCCTTGAGCTGGTTCTCGGTGAAGGCGCGCTGCGTGCCGTCCGTGCGCAGCGAGGTGCCGTCCGCCGCAGTCGGGTCAACGCCCGAAGCGCCCTTGTCGGTCGCGGTCTTGATCCACGACAGAACGTCAGCGAGCTTGCCGGCGGTCGAGGAGTTGCGGGTAACCTTGGCCTGATTGGCGCCGGTCAGGATCGCCTCGATGTCGCGGCGAAGCTCAAGACCCTTGAGCATCTGCTGATAGTCGAACTCATTCTCGCGACCGGCGGGATCGACCGACTGCTGCGTGCCGGTAACGCGCGGGGTCTTGCGCGAAATCTGGTGCTGGTTGCCGAGACGAACAGTCACGGTCGCCGCATCGGCGTTGTAGCTGTCGTCGCCTTCGAGCTGCGCGTTCGAGGTGGACGCGGCCGCAAGCGCTTGAGTCTGCCATTCGTGCAGGATGTTGGAAGACTTGACCTTATCGATGCCCGAGAAGAACGGGGTCTCGGTCGGGTCGATGCGGTAAATCTGGTCCGAGAGGTCTTCGCGGTTACCGACCGCAACGGTGCTCGTGAGAGCGGAGGTAGCGAGTGCCATTGATTTGCCTTATCTGGCGACGGTGCGTTTCAGTCGCGTCAGGTCTGCTGCGAGCCTGATCGCCTGGTTGCCCGTGGCCTTTGAGAGTTGGGATTCGAGGTTTTGGATTTGGAGCGTCACGGACGGATTACCGCCGCGCGCCACTCCGGGGCGCTGAACTGGGGGAAGAGGTTTCGTCGCAACGGCCTTCGGGGCCTTGAGCATGTCGCGATACTTCAAGCCGTCAGCAATGAGCTTCTGGATTGCCGCGTTGGACAGGATTTCGTGTCCGGTATCGTCGGCATACCATCGGGAGAGCTGATCGTTCTTGAGTCCGAGATCGTCGGTAAGCATGTTGACGGCGCGTTCACGAAGCTCGCTCGCCTTTTTCGGATCGGCCATCTCTGGCACAAGTTCCACCAAAAGCTTGTTCTGCTCTGCTTCGTATGACGCGCGCTTGCCGAGCTTGGCTACAGCTTTTTCACCATTTAGCCTGTCCAGTTCGATCTTGTTTGCGTTCAATTTCTGCTGGAGCGTCTGCCATCCGGTAAGATAGGCTTGTAGCTGCGCCGCCCTCGTGACATCGCCTTCGTTAGCGGCTTGCATGATGGCGTTCGAAATAACCTCAACATCCGCCATCGATTTGATGCTCGAATATTGCTGCGAATGCACATCCTGAAGCGCCTCTTGAGCAGCCGTCAGTTGGGCGTGATACTGTTGCTTTAGTCCTTCCGCCGCTTCACGCTCGGCCTGTGCGGCTTTGCGCTGGTCAGCGATTTCGTTCTGACTGCGGCGAAATTCGCGGTCGCGTTCCTGTTCGCGGGTGTGCAAGTATTCTTGCGTTTCGCGAGGCAAGGAAGCAAATCGCTCCTTTTCTGCCTTGGTCCAAGACCTCGGAGGCTCGATGGGCGGCAGGTCGTCTGCCGGGTCGGGTTCCTGCGTCTCAAATTCGCCGGGGGGCTCCTGTGGAGCGTCGGCATCAGCCTCAACGGCTAACTCTGGTTCTTCCGCGGTCGCCTGTGGGGCGCTCTCTGCGGGCGGCGGCTCGGTCTTTGCGCGCCTTGCTTCTGCCAGCATCCGGGCAGCTTCGGAAACGGTCATGGCAGCGGGGGCGTCGGCAGGCAGTGCATAGGACACCACCTCCGCGACGGGCGCAGAGTCTTCAGACATAAATTTTCCTTGTGTTAACGGCCGAAAATTCCGCGTTTTGGTTCGCGAGCCGCAATCAGATTGTTCAACTCAACCTCGGCCAGTTTGCCATTGTTGAGCATGGTCTGAAGGTGCCGTTCAACCTCGCCTACAAGCCGATGGGCCTGATACAGCGTCTCTCTTGCTGGTCCCTGGTCAACTGTCGTGGCCAGCAGCTTCTCTGCATATGCGCGCTTTAGCTCGGCAAAGGCTGCTTGGAGCGCCTCATCGTTGAGAAGCGTCTGGGCCTTTGAGCCATCGATGCGGGCCTTAAGCAGCCTGTCTTCGTCGGCCATTCATCATTCCCCTTAGCTTCTCGCGCACGTTCGCAATCGAGGGCGACCAATCATCCTGCTTGCGCTGCCGGATGACTCGTGCGCTGTCGTACCAAGCCGTCTTCTCGCTATTCCTGTTCCATCGCCAATCGGCGGCAGCGGTCGTCAGAATAAATACCGGCTTGCCCAGTGCGCCGGCAAGGTGTGCCACCGCGGTATCGACGCTGATGATCACATCCAGCGCCTTCACCACCCGCGCCGTATCGCTCCATGTCCCCATGAACGGGTCGAGATTGGCCACGAAACCGTCATAGCCAAGCAGCGTCGGATCGATCGATCCCTTCTGAAGCGAGTAAAACGCAACGCCGGGAAGATCGAACAGCGGGCAATACTCACTGAAGGCAAGCGAACGATGAACGTCCATCCCATATTCAGGATTGCCCTGCCACACCAAGCCCACATTGAGAGCGCTACGGCTCGGGATATTCGCGGGCCGGGCGTCAAAGTATGGCTTGCCGCTTACTGAACGGTAGTCGATACCGACGCGCCAGGGGACCGACATTGATCCAGTGACATAATCGCATTCGAAAGGTCCGGCTAACTCCACAATATCGTCGATGTCGATGTTGCGCGCGACCAGCTCCAGCAAGCCGGGAGCGGCGCCAGCAAGGAGAACCTTGGCTGCGCCCAACTCGCGAAGCCTTGGGATATATCGACAGAACTGAATGAAATCGCCCTGCCCCTCTTCGTGAAAGACGAGGATTGTTTTGCCATTCAGGTCTTGACCCCCCCAATAGACGACATTGGCCGGCAGCTTCTGTTGGGCGACGAGCTTGCCGCCGTTCAGCTTTAGCTTCAGGTCGGCGCACTCGCGCCGGATTTCGAACATCTTGAAACCCGCCTGAAGATCGCCTGACGCTAACGTGGCTATCGCGGCGTCCTTCAGGATATTGATATCGCCGGTCGCATCGAATGCCCGGCGGTAATAATCGCAAGCCTTGTCGTTTTCGTTCAGCGCGCGATAGGCAATTCCAACATGATGCAGGAAGCGCCCCCTCCAGTCGTCATCGACGCGCGGCAAGCCCTTCAGGTACAGCTTTAGCGCCTGCTCGAAATGCCCGGTCCTGTGCAGCGCCGAGGCGTAGTTGAACAGCGCGGATATCTCGTTGGGCGCGACCTCATAGGCTCGCTTGGCGAGGGGCAGATAGTGCTTCCCGTTCTCCAGCTTCTCTGCGACGTTCGCATATTGGGTGACAAGGGCCTCGGGATCGTCGGGATTGCGAATCAGCGTGTTGGCTGCTGCGCGGTATTTATCGACGTTCATTGATCACGTTTTGTTGTTGAGCCGCTGCCTGATCATACCAAAGATTACCAGAGCGTCCCGGAGACAACGAAAGACTACCAGAGACTACCAAAACAGATTCCAGTTCAGTCCGCTCGCGTCCAGCGCGGGCATTGACGAGAAACCCGAAGGGTGAGACAAACCGTATAGTGCTTCCCGCGAATATGCTTCGCGATCAATGGAGGCACTTATGAATCTCACTTTCACAGCGGCCGATCTTCCCACCCCTTCTTTTTGGGACGAGAATCGTTTCTTCTTTATCTCCGACCAATGGATCAAGCTTCGCTACGCGGTCCTCTCAAAGAGAGGCAACCAATGCGAATGCTGCGGGCGCTCGTGGTCGGTTGGCAACCCGCTACAAGTGGACCACATTCACCCGAGGTCGCTCTACCCTCATCTGGCCCTCGAAGAAGAAAACCTTCAAATTCTCTGCCGGGAGTGCAACCTCGGCAAGTCCAATACGGACACCAAGGATTGGCGGAGGGCCGCATGATTTATCCGTCCGGAGTGCCGCCACCTATGCGGCCTCTTTTTCCACTTTCACGTTTTCCAGCGTCGGGTCTGTTTCGTGGATCGCCAGCACGTTCATTCCGTTCGGCATCACGACATAGCCCGCACTGCGAAGGGATTGGCTTATCGCGGCCTTGTCGGACTTGATCGTTTCAATGAACAGAATGGGCTTGCAGCGCTGAAGCGTCTCTTTAGCGCCTTCTAGGGCTTCGGCTTCCATCCCTTCGAGGTCGAGCTTTATGAGGTCGCAGCGGGCAAGATCGCAAGAGTCGATTGTTCGGACTCCAACTGTTTGTGAAGGCCTGGAGTAATCCAGATGTTGTCCGATATTCTCACCGCCGACGCGCGCTCGGAGTTCCAGCGATCCGAAGCTGGATTGCTGAGTATAATCGGGCTCCGGAAATGCAATATTACCCCTCTCTGCTCCAAGGGCCGCCCAATGCGCTCTAGCATTGAAGCAGTTTTGCAAAGTAATGTTCCCAGCCAGCGCATAAAATAACCTCTCCTGAGCCTCTACCGCGACAACTGAGCCCCAACCGCGCATGAGCTTGGCCCACTCAAGCGTGTGAACTCCGATATTCGCGCCTCCGTCAAGCGCCACAACGCCAGCGCCAAAATGATTGCGGCGGCAAACAAGCAGATTTCGAAGGGATTCCACGTCTCGCGGCTCATAGCAGCCGTTCTCCATAATCTGCGCGCCGACGCCGTAGAAGTCGCCCGTGAAGGTGTGGTTATAGTCCATCCGATTGACAAGCATCGGGCCATGGTCTGACGAGACGAGGCAGAACGCGATCACTTGCCACCCTTCGCCTTCGGAGCGCTCTTCATCTGCTCCATCTTCTGATCGTGCTGCTCGGCGCCGGCAGCGACCTTGAACACGCCCGCAGCCATCGCCTGCTGATGCTGCTGCGCGCTCTGGTGCATGCTCTGCTGATGCGCCTCGCGCTGCATCTCAAGCTTGGCCGTCTCAAGTTCGCGTTGCAGGTTGAACTCCAGAATTGCCAGTTCCTTCTTGAGCTGGAAATCCTGCTGAGACTGAATCATCTCAGCCTCGGTCTTCTTGTTCTGCGTTGCAATGTCGGCCTGTGCCTGCGTAGCCTCGATCTGGGCCTTGCGCTGGTCCGCCTTCTCGTCAAGCTGGGCCTGCATGCCCATCTTTTGCTGGTCGGTCTGCGCCTTGACTTGCGCGACCTGGACCGCCTCGGGCGGAGGCGGCGGCTGCGGCGGGTTCTTCAGCGATCCATCCGGATTCTTCGCGCTCGGATCGGCAAAGAACTTGTCCGGGTTCTTGTGCCCGGTCAGCTTCACCAATTCGGTTGCGGTATTGAACAACTGCGCATCGGGGACCATGTGACCCTTGCCGCCAGCCAAAAGCTCCTTCTGGAAGGTCGCCAATCCCATCATCTGCGCGTATTGCTGCGCCTTGTCGCCCGTCCCCAATCCGACATGGATTGTCATGTCGTTGCGGGTCTTCCAGTTTCGCGGATCGACCGAGACCCATTGGTTGCGAAGCCGCACAGTCTGCGCTTCTTGCCCATGCTTCCTGATCGTGCCGTGCAACAGCGAAAAGATGTCCTTGACGCCCTCGGCGATGACGCGCGCAACAAGCTTCATCCGCATTTGCGAGGCCGAGAAGACCTGAGCTACCGCCGTAGCGCTCTGGTTCTGCAACGCGTTGGCGTCGAGGCCCTGCGATTGCTGCGACATGCCGGTTCTGGCCTCACGCGTCGCATCCCAATACTGCAACGCAGGAAACACGGACGGCGTGATGTCGGGCACGGTTTGCCACTGAATGGCCGCCGCAGCGTCGCCCTTCACCCGGATAGGCGCGCCCTGACGCACGGTCAGCAAGTCATCAATCGTATTCGGGCCAGCGCCACTCTCGGAAACCACAGGGCGTGGCGCGTTATGCAAATAGAGGTTATCCAGCATGCCCCGCACAAGGGCCGTCTTGATGCGCTGGATGTCCATGACCAGATCGGCAACCGACCGGCCGAAGAAGCGATGCGTAATCGGAACTGGCGTAGTCGCGGCAAACGGGATCGCGTCAATCGGATAAACGCAGTCCTCCGTTACATCCTTGTCGTCCTTCTCGACGGTCTTGCGGAGGATTTCGCCCTGGTTGCCGCCCGTGATGACCATGTACAGGGCTGGAACGCCGTTGCCCTCATAGTCAATCCGAATGTAGTGCTCGGTAATCAGAACGATGCGGGCCGCGCTATTGACGCCAGTCGTTGCGCTCTGATGCTCGAATATCGAGTCGCGGGCCAGCGTCTCGAGATTGCTCTGGCCAACATAGGTCGCGAGCGCCTTGATCTGGGTTTCGTCAAAGCCCTCCGCAATAAGCTGCGCCTCGGTCTTGGTGACGATATCGTGGAATGCGTAGTTGGCGTCCTTGATGGAGCGCGCGTTCTTTTCGATCCCGAACTCTTCAGGCGGTACGCCGAGCACTTTTGCGCAGGCGTATTTCTTGGTCGAAATAATCGTGACATCGTGGAGCATCGGCCCGACTTGGGCGTCAGGAACCATCGCATCCATCAGTAGCCCGCCTCTTGCATCGGCTTCTGACTGTGCTCAATGATCCTCAGCGTGCCATCCGATTGCTCGACCTCATGCGCCAAAATCGCAAACTGATCGTCGGATAGACCATAATAGGTCTCCCGTTCCTCCTGTTCGCGCTCTTCCCACCAGACCTTGACAAGTCCGGTTTTGCTCAACAGCGCATCCTTTATGAAGGAGTAGAGGACCATAAAGCCGGGATTCTGCTGCATGAAGACATGATTGACGTAATCGGTCTCTTGCTGCGCCGCGTCCTCGTCCTCCGGCCCGACCGGCTCGAACCTGACAACCTCGTCGGAACCCGCAAAGATATCCATGAGCTGGGGCATCATGCCCTCGATCACATCGGCCACGTCGGTCGAGACAGCGCGCGAGCGCCCGTCCATCGCCGGCATGTCTTTCTGCATGTTGCCGATGTAGTAGTTGAGCGCGTCCTCCCGTTGCGTGGTGACATCGCTGTCGGTCATCGAGGCAACCGCAGCCAACCGCTCGGCAGACAGGATTGGCTTCAAATCCTGAAGGGCCATCTTAGGCAATGCCAATCTCCGGCAATGCCATATCGTCCCAGAACGGGTTAATCATTCGGTTGCGGATTTCCTTGGTCAATACGCCGGCAATCGCTTTTGCGTTGTCGCCGGGCCTGAGAGTGCATGTAGAGATCGGCTCGCCGTCAGGTCCGATCATCGTAAGTTGATCGCTCTCAACGGTGTAGTAGCCGACAGTCATCCTGTTTGGTCCGATATGGACCGCGACGCTTTCAGGCGTAGCCATGAACCGGAAAGACGATCCTTTTGTTGAAGCCAGTCGTGTCGATCGTGCGATCAATTGTCATAGCCAAATATCGAAATGCGTCCGCCCCGTGAGATGTCCAGTCATGAAGCGGCTTGGTTTTCACAATATCTCGCTTGTCGTCATATTCCGCGCGGTACAACGTCAGGGCTTCGATGCCACGACTACACTTGGCTTGATCGAACCAGCATCGCGGGAGCAGCATAATCGCATTAGTGATGCCGTCCTCAACACGATGGTCTGGGGCGCGCTCAACGTTGGAGCTGCGGATACCCAAGCCCTCGATAAACTCAATCGTGGTTTTCCCCGTCTGCTTCTGCACGGCCCACGCGTCATGCGGGAAAATGTGCTTTTCGTAATTGTAGGGCTTGTCGAGAACCGCCTTGATATCGACCGCGATGTCTGAGCCCGTCCGCTCATAATAGTCGATCAGATGAATCTCGCGCCCGATGATCTGGAAGAACCAGACAGCCGTCGCATCCCGATAACCCAAATCCCAAGCCGTCCAAACGCGCGCGGCGGGATCATAGGGCACGCCGGTAATTTGCTTATTCTCGGAAAGCGTGGCCATTTGCTTGCCGTAATAGGCGCCGATAACCGCAGCCTCGAAGCTGCACTCGAACTCTTGCGCGTATTGCTCTTCGGTCAGGCCAGCTCGTAGACTGTCCAACTCTGAGGATGGAATAATCTGCGTATCGCTAGCTTTGAGCGTGAGACGGAACCAGTCGGATATCTCCAGACCGCCATCGTCCCGGTCGATCTTGTAAAACCAATCACGGCCCGCTGGCGTGCCGATGAAAGTGGCCCACCCCATACGGTCAGATAGCGTGGGCCGAATAACCTCTGGCCAAGCCCTTGGATCAATCTGGGCTGGCTCATCAATGATAATGCCATCGTTGTATAGCCCGCGCAGCCGCTCGTAGTTGTCAGCGCCGTAGAGCTTAACAATCGCTCCATTGGGGTATATGACGGTGAGATCACTTTCCCGCGCCTCGATCCCTGGAATTGGTTGCGAATAGTATTTCAGGTATCCCCAAGCTACGTCCTTCGCCTGCGCGTAAGTCGGTGCGATATAAGAATAGCGAGGTGGAGGAAACTTGCGATCATTCGTCAGCGCCGCCTTGACCAGCTCATTGATGCAGCCAACCGTCTTGCCAAATCGACGATGCGCAACAATCTTGGCAAAGCGTTCTTTTCGGTCGTGGTAGGCTTCGAATTGAGGGCGGGGCGTATAGGGGATTACTATTTCTTTTGCCACGAGATCACGATTGGACCGCCCTCGCCGTCTCCGTCATGCGGCTGCACTGGCTTTCCCCATCCGCGCTCGATCAGGGCCATGCTGGCACCCACTGACGCCCGGGGATTGTCCTTGCGCATCCAAAAGACCAGACGCTCAATCGCCTCCTCGGTGTGATTCCGCGCCAAAGATCGAATTTCAACAGTCGCTTTAGTCACTTAGCATTTCGCCTTTAGGCCGGCGCCCCATTCGTCAGCTCGGCCACCTCAGCCCTCAATGCGGCCGCCTCCTTGCTGGCCTTGTCAGCCTCCTGGAGGACGACGGCCGAGGCATCGGCGCAATCAGCAACCGCTCTCGCAGCGCCATCCCTTGCCTCTGCAAGCTTTGCTCTTGCGGCCTTTAGCTGTTCGCCGATGGTTGACATGGGTGGGCTCGTGATCTCGTTGATCTTCTGGATGTTGAGCTTGGCGCGGACCTCATCGTTTCCGGCCATCGGGCCTATCTCGATAGTCCGCTCGCCGATGTGGATAAGCTGGTTGCCGTTCGGGGCGTAGTTCAGCGTAAGGTCTTGAGACTCAGGGATGTCCCTTAAGGCGTCTTTCAGGTCTTGGGCGGACATGAGGTTTCTGACGAAACGGTAGGCGATGAGTCTGTTCGTGAGGCCGTCGAGTTCGCATGTAACGTCGCGATGATGAAGCCGCATTGGTTGCACATCAGATCCACAGCGCCGTTCATCTCGTCGGTTTTAAGGGGTTGAACCTCTTCGCAGTTTCCGCACCAGATTCGAGGATATCTGGTGAGATCAATCAAGCTGGATTCTTTTCCGGCGCGCCGACATTGATCAGGTCGCCGTCCTCGGTAAGCATAATGCCCGGCATTCCCAACCTAGCTTTGTCATTCGCGTTATAGGCTTCGTGCGCCGCCTGATCGCTCGGATAGAATGCGACACCCATTACTTCACAGGCCATCTGTTCTAGGGATTGCTCTGTGGGCTTTTCTTCTTTTCGCTTGAAGTCTCTGAGATAGAGGATTTGAGCGGTCATGAGACTTTCCGAAAGGTTTCGGGCGACGATCCGCGCAGGTTGGCGCTCTCGGCACATAAATGGCCGGTACACAGGGGGATGTAGCGCGTCGGTTTGCTTCGGTCGCCGCCCGAACGAAAAAGCCGCCCAGCGATTTCTCGCGAGCGGCTAAATGGTGATGGCGGCAAGGAATCGAACCCGCGACCTGACCCTTACGAAAGGACTGCTCTGCCAACTGAGCTACGCCACCGAAATCGGTTAGCGCGCCGTTGTTGCTCGAGCGGTCCTCATGGCGGTCTCCGGAAATCCAATTCTTGCGACGCTGGCAAAATACAGCAATCCATCCCGTGGTCAATGGTTTTGTACCGATCTGCATATTAATTCTTTGTAATCGTTCGCTGCTGCCCAGACCGTTCTTTCGCGAACCCATAGACGAACGCGAGCACATGCAGATGCCGGCGAACGTGCAGACCGAAATATTCCTCCCACGTTCTGCCAGCGAAACCGCGCCGTGCCGAGATCGCCGTGACCGCCAAGCCCATTATCAGGAAGTCGTGCATGACTGCCGAGCCGTCCGCACCAAGCTCTCTGTGTGCCTCCGCAAGCCGCCTAGCAGCCTCGCGCTGTTGCTCCGTGATCGGCTCGGGAGTCGCGCCGCCATCAACTGCCTCCTTGCCTGGATCAATTGCGCGCGGCCCGCGTTCCGCCGCCTCAAAGTCTCGCTGAAACGCGCGACCGCCCCAATACTGCGCATCGTCAATGTGCTTGCGAGCGTGCATCCCGGCCAGCGGATCGTTTCTCAATGAGCGCAGCGTCATGATCTTTGCCCCGGCCTCATAGGGATCGTCGATTTCAATTGGGGCAACGACTGCATTGCGAAGCAAATCGGTTGACCGCCTGTCGTGAACAAGCTTTGAAGGATCGTAAGGCTTTCCGCGGCGTCGGCGTGGTGATGCGTTCATGTGGTCCTCAGATCGAGCCGGGCGAGAAGCCGCGCTTCAGGTGTTCCGAGAGGTCTTTCAATCCCTGAAGGATTCGCGGATCAGGTGGCGCGGTCAGCCGAGGGTCGGGCAACTCTAGCGGCCTTTCCCGCCGTCGCTGCTCGGCGCCGTGCTCGGCCGCCCAGGTATCCAGCAGCTCGCGAATTGCAGCGATGTTGAGAAACTTGATTTTCGTAACGATCCCCTCCCTCCGATCAGCCGCTCTCGCGACGACTTCCGGGTGATACATCGACAAGTTCTCCACCAGGGCCGCCGCGAATTGCTCCGGGTCGCTCGCCGGGATTTCCGGGTAACAACCGAGAATTTTCTTGGCCGCCGCTGCGGCCTCCTGTGGCGAAGCTTTCAAGGTCATTGAGGATGCTTTCGGTTTGTCGTCTGCGGGTTTGGTGTTCGGTCAGGACAACTGGCGCGATGATCTTCGCCGGCCTGTCCTCCCATCGTTTTTGATTGAGGAACGTTGCCGGATTGAGCCATTGCCGGTCAGGGGGCTTGTCGCGGATATAATTCCGCGCACCGTCGAGAATTTCCTCGGGAGACACGCCGCTCCTGACGGCCGCGTTGTAGGCCCTGACGGCCGCGGGCTTACCAACCTTGTTGGGCCACTCATCCCAGAACGCACCGAAGCCCGAAGCCTCGCGCGCGCGATTCTCACTCTTCCTCTTCTCTATATCCTCTTTCTCTCTCTCTTCCTCTAGGCAAGCACGTTGCTTGCAGTCTGCTAGCGGCTCGCTAGCATCGAAGAAACCGGCGTCAATCAAAGGGCTTAGCGCGTCAGCCAAGTCGCCGCGCGTCATGGTGAGCCGGAACGCGATCTTGTCGAGAGATGCGTCAATAATTCCATCCTTGTACTCGCTTGCTAGCAGCCAGAGCATCGGCGCTAGCGCCTTGCTAGCAATCGGCAAGCAGATGTACTCGTAATTGGTCAGCAAGCTTTTGTGCAGCTTGATCCAGGATGGTTCGCGGTCCTTATAGTGCTGGAACTCGTTCCAGTTCTTGGGAGTCAGAATCATTCCGCGCCCCCGAACACTTCAAACTCCCAGCCTCCACCCCTGCTCTTCGCCATCTTCTTCGCAGCCAGAAACCGGAACGGATACATCTCGGCCGCGATCTTGATTTTCGCCCTGGCGTCGTCCATCCAAAAGCCCTTGACCTCGTGGCACTCCATCACGCCATCCTTCGCCATGACGGCATAATCCGGGGTGTAGAACGTGTTGTCGGCCAAGCGCAGCTTCAGGCCCTCGAACCTGTACCAGAGCACATCGCCGGCCACGTATCGCATCCGCAGCAACTCGCCGTAGCTCTCTTCTGTTTTGTTTTTCTTCCCGACAGGAAGGCGGCCGAGTGCGAAATGCTTCATGCGACGACATGCCCCCGCTCTATCGCCCACGCCCAACGATGATCAACGGCATCACCAGGACCGCGCCCGTGGTTGTAGGGCTTGCCGCCCTTGCGCCCGACCTTTGGGCGAAGCACGCTGTATTGCGATGCCAGCTCTGTCGCATAGGCGGGCCTGACGCCAAATGCCTTGCACAGTGCAAGGGCTTCGGCCGGATCGCGCTTGTAGGCCGCCAACATTTCAGCGCGCTGTGCTTCGCTGACCCTTGGCTTAGGCCCAT
>Ga0209005_1000015_pt1 | contig 17304 bp, 26 predicted proteins | sample TexAe_RefH0_O2_FD_187952 | JGI IMG/M metagenome (GOLD analysis project Ga0209005, IMG submission 187952) | Forest soil microbial communities from Davy Crockett National Forest, Groveton, Texas, USA - Texas A ecozone_RefH0_O2 (SPAdes) (version 2) | ecosystem: Environmental > Terrestrial > Soil >... | reverse complement strand
ATAGGTTTGGCTAATACCATCCTGTCATTTGGGAGCGTACGGCCCAAGTTTCAGCCCCGCGCCGACCGGGTTGTTATCGAGTTAATGAAGTATCTGTACACCATGGGCATGACGTTGGGGCAGCAGATTAAGCCGCCGTTCGCCATCGTTAATGTGGGCCACTGGCTGGGTGACCCTAACCGCAAGACGTCCCGCCAGTCACAGCAAGCTATGTGGAAGAAACAAAGTCCGCATATTTCCTCACCAGCAGGCAAAGCAGTGGCCGATGCCATGGCTATCCTGTTTAGTGACGACCCGAATCATTTAATCTGCATCCATGCGATGAAGCTTTTACTGTTCGCTACGATGCAGTTGCATGGGCAAGAACTAGCTGCCGCCGCTAAGGCAGGCATTGTACACTTTCTCAAACTGGAGCTTATGAAATGACTGACATTCGACACTGGAAGCGCAGCGAGCCGGACGGCACCACCGTTTACTTTGCCACCGCTACCAATGCAGGCCACGACAAGGCCACGAAGGATGAGCGCGCCCAGCAGATCAGCGCTGACGAGTATTACGCGAACGTCCCGAAGGAAGCGGTACGGGCCGCTGCGCCCAAGGCCGTGAACGGCTCCCAGTCGCCCGCTGCGGCTGACCCGACCCCCAGTGAGGGTAGCGCCGAGGCCGAGGATATCAGCGCCAAGCAGGCGGCATGGGGCTCGCTTCAGGACTGGACCACGCACTACAGCCAGTTCATTAACGTGCAGGATATGATCGCGATGATTGCCTTGCACCAGCACCAGTTGTGCGAGACCGCGTTCAGGGCGATGGCAGAACATCACGCAGCGCAGGCCAAGTCATGAGCACAGACTTGATGATCGATATCGAGACGTTGGGGAAGAATAATAACTCCCACGTCCTGTCTGTCGGCATGGTGTGGTGGGATAAGTCTCACCCGGACGAGGAAGCGATTTCGTGCCCCATCCTGATCCCCAGCCTTGTGCAGCCCAAGAGCATCATTGACTCGGACACCGTGAAGTGGTGGATGCAGCAGGAGCGTGATGCCCAAGACATTCTGATCGGTAACCATTCTCGTGAAAGCAACGAACTGGTGGCCGGTAAGATTAAGTCGGCGGCAGAAAGCGCACGGCGTATCTGGGCGAAAGACCCGGACTTCGACTGTGTCATCCTGAGCAACTTCATCCACAACTATCTCGGCGCTGAATGGTCGTGGCCGTTCTGGAAGAACCGTAGCGTCCGTACCGTCATGGACATTGTGCCGGACTGCAAAGATTTGGTAATGGATGGCACCGCACACAATGCACTCGCCGATGCCCAGTACCAGACCAAGCAGATGCAGCACGCCTTCAAGTGGCTTAACACGAGGACTTAATATGACAGCGCAACCTATGCCGAAGTACCGCAGCCACAAGGAAGTATACGCGCTGAAGATTAAGGAAGTGCGTACGATCCGAGACCCGGAGACGTTGGCCTACTCGCACATGATCGTGCCTGAAGATGAAAGCTATGCACCTATCGATGTGACCGATGCATTCGTCTACAAGCACGAAGTAAAAGCACCGGGCTACTACGTGGTCTACGCTGACGGCTATACTAGCTGGTCGCCGGTCGAAGCATTCGAAGAAGGCTACACCAAGATTTAATACCAACGCGGCGATGGTGGAATTGGTAGACACATCATCCTTAAGAGTTGACGGCTTTAGCCGTGCGGGTTCGAGTCCCGCTCGCCGCACCATTAATGCATGGAGGTTAATATGTGGTCTGATACAGTTTTCTTTCGTGAGAAAGTCGCACCGGGAAACCAAGACTGGCTGCACTGCAAGGTGTTGGCCCGTGGCAACGGTGTGATTAAGGTTAAGTCTCCCACAGGTTTCGGAGGCAAGCCGGAAGTACTTGAGTTTCCACTTGCCCAAGTACAGCGTGTGAGCTACGGAGTGGATGCATGAAATGGCTAACCCAAAATACTTGCCTAACATCGGCATAGAAGAATTAATAAGGCTTACTAGCTTTGACGCATCTAAGTACGTAATAGGCATCGATGAAGGCGCGCGTACTATCGAGTCGATGCGGTTGCCTACGGAGAGGCTAGTGTCCGCGAATGTGGTAGTGGCTAAAGAAACTCCCATAACGCCGCACATGATTAAAGCGAAATTGATGCATGAGCTAGCCGACTACATGTATGCTAAAGGCAACGTAGATTTAGAAGTAATAGACAATCGATCCACTCACAACACCGAACACAGAATGTCCGCTTATGTATTCACGAGGGAGCAGATGCTTGCTTTCATTCGTGATGTTGAAGACGCAGTAAAGGAGCAGCTAGCACAATAATGTTGGTACTAACTGGAAACACAGGCGACGTGATCCACATTGGTGACGATATTAAAATTCATATTGTCTCCAGTGACCGTGGCCGAGTGAAGATCGGATTTGAAGCCCCAGACAGCGTACGCATTTTGCGTGACAAGGTGAAAGAGAAGATCGAGAAAGAAGGAGAACGTCGGTGACCGTCTTCAAGACGAGCGAAGAATGCGCCGTGGAATTAATTGCATACACTCAAGCGATAGGCGATGGAGTGATGGATCGGTTTCCGGCGCAGGCTGCGAGAGTTAGTTTTGCTAATGATCGAACAGCGCACAGTGGGGCGCAGGATGCGAAGCTAATTAATTACTTGGCGGACCACGAACACCTTACTCCATTCGAATACCAGCATGCCACGCTGATGATCGAGTGCCCACTGTTTATTCGGAGCCAGATTCATCGGCACCGTACGTTTAGCTTCAACGAAATCAGTCGCCGATACACCGACGAGGATATCGAGTTTTGGATACCGACAATCTTCCGCAAGCAAGCGGAGACCAACAGGCAGGCGAGCGACGGTGTATTTGCGGCAGACGATTCCGCAGGTCTGAAACAGAATTACATGACAGAGTGCAAGGCACAGGAAAGGACTTACTTCCGATACTTGGAAGTTGGCGTTGCCCGCGAACAGGCCCGCGCTATCCTGCCACAGAGTTTGCTGACACGGTTCTACATGGGTGGTAACCTACGCAATTGGGCCCACTTCCTTAAGCTCCGGCTGGACGGCCACGCGCAACCCGAAGTACAGATCGTCGCACAGAAAGTCCACACAATTCTTCATGGGCTATGGCCCACATCACTAGAGGCGTTAATGTAATGACGGATCAGGTTAATTCCCCCAAGCACTATACCAAGGGTTTCGTAGAGACGATCTACGCCATCGCCGAAGCGCTTGGCCCCGTAGGCTTCAAGGCATTCTGCATCGGCAACGCGATCAAGTATTACTCTCGCGAAGGCCACAAGAACGACGCGAACGAAGACCGTGCCAAGGGTGACCAGTATCTCAACTGGGCCGCGAACGGCCTGCCGCTGCCGATCAATGGCTTCCTGCCGCGCATCGAGAAGGCCGAGCCTACCGGCGCGAACGAAGCTTACGATCCGCGCTACGAAGAGAAGATGGCTCGCCATGCCGAAGCCAGTGGTCAGGGTCCGGCAGCTTTCGACGTCTACGCACAGCTTGCCGCACGGATGTTCGACCCCAACGCTTTGGGTGCGCAGGAAACCGCACGCATTCCGAGCAAGCCGGAAGTTCTCGGAGCAGGCTATGGCGAGCAGGCCAAAGCGAAAAAGACCTACCCGCGTGCGGCTACCGTATCGGCGTCGCTTAATCCGGCGTTCGTGAAGGCGCTTGGTTACGCACCGACGAACTACTTTCTCCGTGTCGAGCGTGCGCAGTGTACGGAACACGAAAACCATGTGTGGTACGTCGCTTCGATCTACTGTAAGGAACACAACGAGAAGGTCATCGAAATGACCATCCTCAACAACGATCCCGACGAGGAAGTTTTGGGCGAAGCGGGCGTGGAACTGGCCTATCTGTTCCAGACGTATATCGCTAACTAATCTCACGAGGCCAAGGATGGCCTAACTACCGGCTGGCATATGAAAGCTTTCGTCCTAGACTTTGAGACATACTACGGAGACGGATACTCCCTTAGTCTTAAGAACGTAACCACAGAATCGTACATCCGTGATCCACAGTTTAAGGTCCATGGCGTTGGTATTAAATACATCGACGAGAGGGGCACTGTCCATCCCAGTCGGTGGGTTACCGAGCGATTAGTTCAGCCAGTGCTCAACAAGCTTGAGCTACATAAGCACATGGTCATCGGCCATAACCTGCCGTTTGACGGTAGCATTCTGGCTTGGTACTACGGGATATACCCGAAACTTTACGTGGATACGTTGGCGCTATCACGCGCGCTAATTGGTCCACACAGCACTCGCCACGGTCTTAAGTACGTTGCCCAGTTAATGTGCAACATGACCAAGATGGACGAGCTAAGCAAGTCGTACAACATACGTGAGCTATCCCCCGCGTTAGAAGCCCGCATTGCAGATTACTGTGTCGGAGCGCCGCGTTGGGTAGAGCCGTACGAGAAACAGGATAAGACAGGCGCAGTCTACGTAGACGGGCACTGGGAGGCTGGTGATACAGAACTGACGTGGGCACTGTTTAAGAAATTAATGCCGCACTTCCCACGCTCGGAGATACCGGCGATGGACTGGACGGTGCGAGTCTTCACCGACCCGGCATTACTTTTAGATACGGATATGCTCGCCCAGTACATGGAAGAATTAAAGCAACGGAAGGCACAAGTATTACTAGACGCTGGACTAGAAGACCGAAAGGTGTTAATGTCCAATCCTAAGTTCGCGGCAGCATTGGAGGCTTTCGGTGTTGAACCCCCGACCAAGATCACTAAGGCTGGCAAGGTTGCGTTTGCTTTTGCCAAGACCGACGAAGGTCTCAAGGAATTGTTGGAGCATCCCAATGAAGACGTACAAGCGTTGGTTGCCGCACGCCTTGAGCATAAGTCAACGATTGAAGAAACACGAGCGCTGAATTACCACGCAGCATCGTTACGAGGATTCTGGCCTGTAGGATATAATTATGCTGGCGCACAGGTTACACAACGATACTCCGGCAACAAAGGCGGCGGTGGTAACCCTCAAAACCTCAAGCGCGGAGGCACTCTACGTCGCACCATTTACGCTCCCGAAGGGTTCGTGCTTGGCGTTGCTGACCTTAGCCAGATCGAAGCACGAATCACCCTATGGCTGGGTATGCAGATCACGGGGCCAGATGGCGAAGAAGCCAAAGCCCTAAAGGTTATGGAGGAAGGAGGCGATATTTATGGCTGGTTTGGTACAAGGATATACGGTAAGCCCATCAACAAGAAGGATACTCCGGCTGAACGCCAAGTATCAAAGTCGGCTGTACTGGGTCTTGGATTTGGGATGGGTCCGGGCCGATTCATTGATTACTGTAAGACAGCTAACATTTATGGCATCACACCCGAATTTGCCGAATTCATCGTACAACTGTATCGTGGAACTTTTACAGGAGTTAAGAGATTTTGGGCGCAGTGCAACAAGGCCATCAATGGATTAATGCAAGGTGTCACGGATACGCCGCTGCCCATGGATGGTGTTACGTTGGTGCGTACCTGTCTGGACCCTATCTTTCGCCAGCCTGCGATCATGCTGCCCAACGGGCTATGCATTAAGTATCCGGGTTTAAGTAAGGATGGCGATGGACAGATCACCTATCTTGACGGCGCGAAGTATGTTAATCTTTTCGGTGGTAAGGTATGTGAGAATATTGTACAGGCTGTTGCTGCGCTAGCTATGCGCGAACAGAAGATGGAACTGAACAAGTATTACCCGGTCAAGCTTACCACGCATGACGAGCTTGGCTCACTGGTCCCTGAAGAGGACGACGATATTAAGGAATGGGACGAGGAAAAGAATAAGTGGAAGATCATCGAACAGGGACCGTATACCCGAAAGGCTATCGAAATTATGACCCGACCCATTAGCTATTTACCGGGATTACCGTTAGGCATTGAGTCGGCAACAGCTATCAGATATGGAGATGCGAAGTAATGCGTACCCCAGAAGAGATCGAGAAGGCACTTGCTATCGCTAACAAGATCGGCGAAGCAGTGATGAAGAAGTTTCCCAAGCACAGTCTATTCGTGCGCCGTAACCAGACGGGCGACAGTGGCTACATTGAGATTGCCCTGCGTCCTGACGGCGGTGGATTCAATCAGGAGATTACCACGAGCTACGCCGACGAGTTCTACATCGCTGCCTCACAGAGCCACGATGTGCTTAAGGATAAAGCCCAGCGCGTGCTGGCCGACTTCCGGGTTCAGTTCGGCATTAAGTGATGGAACACTACGTCACGAAGGCACATAAGATAGCGTACGCTATACACAAGAAAACCGGACAGAACATCGCAGTATTCCGGATGCCGCTCGGCAAGTTGTGTATAGCGTTTGAGTTCTCCAATGGTAAGCGCTCGGTCGCCTTCGGACAAAGCTTCCTTGATGGTGATCTAGCCCAGTTTGCCACTCGTGTAATGAATGGACTTACGGAGGTAGTCAGTGGAAATACAAAAGGTAATGTTAGCCATAAAAGCAAAGGAGTTTGAGTCGCTGACTTACCCGTTGCTGGCATCACCTAAGATCGACGGCGTACGCGCCACGAATAAGAACGGTTCGCTCGTGTCCCGCACGATGACCCTGATCCCGAACGGATACACGCAAAGCCTCTTCAGCGGCCCGCTGTGGCATGGCTTCGACGGAGAGCTAGTCGTGGGTTCCCCCAGTCATCCGAACTGCATGCAGACCACGTTGAGCGGCGTGATGACGCGGACAGGCTCCCCGGTGGTGACGTGGCACGTATTCGACCGCTGGGACTTGGGCCAGCCCTACATTTACCGGGCAAAGGCTGCGAAAGAATTCATCGAGAGCTATAGCTGGACTGACGGAGTGCAGCACGTTAAGTGGCTACCGCAGACATTGATCCAGACCGTCGAAGAACTATACGCCTATGAAGAGGCGAGAGTTAATGAGGGCTACGAAGGCGTTATTCTCCGAGCCCCGAAAGGTAAGTACAAGCAGAATCGTAGTACGTTGAAAGAAGGCTTGATGATGAAGGTCAAGCGGTTCGAAGATAGCGAAGCAGAAATTCTTGGCGCCTTCGAATTAATGCATAATGACAATGAGGCCACGACCGATGCACGAGGATTTACCAAGCGGTCCTCACACCAAGAAAATAAGCGTGCTTCCGGTTTACTTGGTGGTTTCCATGTACGCGATATATACAGTGGAGTGGAGTTTGACATTGGTACTGGCTTTACGCTTGAACAGCGTAAGAATCTTTGGGATGCTTGGCAGAAAAATCCGAAGCATCTTTTAGGCCACATAGTGAAGTACAAACACTTTCCCGTAGGCGTGGTAGACAAACCACGTCACCCCATTTTCCTAGGCTTCAGAGACCGGAGAGATATGTAATGACCATCAGCGAAGTGTTTATCCCGCCCGCATGTATTCCCACTACGGTCGAAGACGCATGGATGTTCTACGCCAAGGCTACTCGCACCGACCCCAACGATCGTAAGGCATACCACGCCTTCCTGTCCGGCGCGTCATGGGCTGCTGCCCATCTGTTTAATACCGTGGAAGACCCGGCAGATTTCTCCGACGAAGTGGACAAGATTACTGACCATCAAGCGAGGGTTATCTAATGGCTCAGCAACAGTACCGAGTCACTTTTTACGGTGTAGGTGATTGCGGCCCTGAATTTGGGGTCGAACTATCCAGCACAGAAGTAGGGGAACACGAAAAGGGCCGCAATATGCGGATTGTATTCGCAGATGGGGAAGCACATGCTACGCTTATTGCGAATATGGAATTCGCTAAACACCCTTACAGATACCTAGAACCTACTCGCGGCAATCTTACGTTTGCAGAGCTTCGCGAAGCCAATAAAGCTCGCCTGCCTCTGTTTAAGAATGCAAAGGGCCAGCCTGCACATTCTATACCTGACGGTTCAGATTGGAGCATTGGCGAATGGACGAATGCAACGCTAGGTGAGCTAGGTGAGTTCGCGAATATCGTAAAGAAGGTACAGCGCGGCGACCTGACGTTCGAAGAGGCTAAGCCTGCACTAGCAAAAGAATTGGCCGATGTTCAGACCTACCTTGACCTCACCGCCTTCCGTTGCGGTATCGACTTGGGCAGGGCTACCATTGAGAAGTGGAACGAAGTCTCCGAGCGAGTCGGCGTAGAATTGAGGCTATAACCATGAAAACATACAGCCAGCAAATAGATGAAGCATACGAGAATTTTATCATCCGAACTGGAAAAAGACCAGACTTCCTGATTATGTCGAACTTTGCGTATAATGAATTGCGCAGTGAGTTCGATGGCATGCATCTACTAACAGTAGTAAACAGAACCACCCGCTATCGTGATATGAGAATAGCGCGTAGCCCTGACGTAGACCCTTTTGGTTTAGCTTATGTGGGTTGGGAGGATTAATGGCATCAATTATCCCATGGTCGTTCAGCACATGGAGTGCGTACCAGACGTGCGCGCGGCAGTTCTACGAGTTACGTATTGCCAAGAATTACAAGGAGAAGGATTCTCCGCAGATCATCTGGGGTAATACGGTACATAAAGCCTTAGAAGATAAAGTTAAGGAGAATAAGCCTGTCCCAGATTCTATGAAGCACATGGAACCCATCGTCCAACGCATCTTGAATGCGCCCGGTGAGAACCACGCGGAAATGGAACTAGCTTGCGATGCACAGTTGCGGCCTACAGGATTCTGGGACAAAGATACATGGGCCAGAGGTAAGGGCGACTTAATTAAGCTCAACGGTTCTAAGGGCGCAGCGTTCGACTGGAAGACCGGTAAGCGCAAACCCAATAGTCAGCAGCTAGATTTAATGGCGATTCTTTCGTTCGCCAAGTTCCCCCAGCTAATAGAAATGTACACCTGCTTTGTGTGGTTCCAAGAGCCGTCGAAGCCGACCATCGCTCACTACCACCGCGACCGCGTACCCAAGTTACTTGAGCAGTTCATGCCCGGTGTGGACGATATGCTGTGGAGCGAGTCAGAAGACGTGTGGCCCGCTAAGCCTTCAGGACTATGCAGGCCGAATCCGAAGACGGGCTTCCCCGGTTGCCCAGTTGTTTCGTGCGAACACAATGGCAGGAACAAACGATGAACATAGGGTATGTACAGGAGCTACGGGATGAGCTACTAAAGCTAGGATACAAAGCGCCTAACATGGGTCATCTAGACGGCAGAATCTATGGAGTATTATACTTCAGCGATAGGGAAATAGAGTTCTGCATTTCTATAGTATATAAGGATGGCATTACGCCCTACCCTGCCGCAAAGGTGGCTTCCGCTATAGCAGAGGGAGCAGATTCATGGGACAAACGTAATCCGAAGGAGATAGACGCCAATGGCATACGTTAAACGTAGTGGCATGGTGGCCTCAAGACTCGGAAGGAACATATTTAAGAAGTCACTAGTTGTAGGCGCGACTGACCATCTAGAGTTTGATGAAGTGCGCAAGGAAGTACGCGTAGTTAATCTCCACGGAAAGGTTAAAGACAAGACAACCTATAAGTACGTGGAGCTAGTAGATGGGCCGCAGACTACAGCCGGGACAGGAGAAGATACCCGAGGAATGGGTGAAGGATCGAGTGAAGGAGATACTAAGAAAGTACCGCTGGATTAAGTGGGATATGCCACCTGCTTCGATGTACGGCAATGCTGGGCGGCATGACTTTGTAATATGCCAGCGTGGGCTATTCTGGACGATAGAGACCAAGGCTAATGGAAATAAGCCCAGCGAGTTGCAGGTAAGTTACGCAGAAGAGATATATTCGGCAGGCGGCATTTGTTTGGTGATCGATGAAATTAATTACCTAGAGGCTGATACCGTCGCTTGCTACATTGACGCCTACGGCGAATTGCCGTATCATCTAAATCACGACTTCCGCAACTACAAGCCAACGAAAAAATATGTTAGTAAAAAACGGCGCGTTGTTAATGTCGGTAGATAATCCGGCATCGATCACAGTCCACATTCCTACGGCTAAGGCGATTTGCTATAAGCAGCGCAATATCGTAGCAGTAAAGCACACATTAGACAGCGCAAGAGTTCTACGTAATCTGGGTCTCAATGCACCGAGCCCCATGTTGTACGATGGTTTTGTGTTTGGTGGGCGCTACGAGCCCATGATCCATCAGACCAAGACTGCCGAGTTCCTAACGCTCAATCGCCGAGCGTTCGTGTTCAATACCATGGGCACCGGCAAGACTGCCGCAGCGCTTTGGACGCTAGACTATCTTAAGCAGCGCGGACACATTAAAAAGATTCTAATCATCGCACCACTGTCGGTGATGGACGTATGGGTCAACGAAGCTTTTAGCGTGATCCCACAGTGGTCGTTCAACCAGTTAGTCGGCAAGCGCGAGCGCCGCATCAGTTTGTTAAACGCAGGCGCCGATGTATGTGTGATTAACTACGATGGACTGGTGTCGATTCAGGAAGAGATTGAAGACTGGAAGCCGGACCTAGTTATCGTAGACGAGGCCGATGCATACTGCAACCCGCAGACCAAGCGATATGAAGCTCTAAAGAATACACTTAAAGTCGATACGCGCCTGTGGCTACTCACCGGAACGCCGGTCCCGAACGCCCCAACCGACGCGTATGGCCTTATTAAACTGGTAGACCCGTCTAAGCTACCGGCGTCGTTCAAACTGTTCCAAGAAACATTGATGTACAAGCGTGGTCCTTACAAATGGTATCCGAAGCCGGGTGCCGAGGATCGTGTTTTCGAACTAATGCAGCCAGCCATTAGGTTTACCAAAAAGGATTGCTTAGACTTACCGCCCATTACTTATAACAGCCGTAAGTGTGCTATGTCGCAGGAGCAGCAGACGGTTTTCGATAACGTCAAGAATGCGATGAAGCACGAGGACAGGGACGCTGGTATTGAGATTAAAGCGGTTAACGCAGCCGTTAAGTTAATTAAGCTACAACAAATTATGTGCGGCGTCGTGAAGGACTCAAACGGCGATCCGGTAATGCTGAACCCCAAGGATAGACTTGAACAAGTAGATGAGATTATAGCGGGTGCCGAAGCCAAGGTTATTATTTTCGTGCCATTCGTTAATGTCATGCATCTGGTTAAGGACCACCTAGAGAAGAGATATGGCGTCGAATTAGTTAATGGTGACGTTAAGAAGACAGAACGAGACGAGATATTCAGTAGGTTCCAGCACGACGATAAGCTTAGAGTTCTAGTGGCGCACCCCAAGGTTGCCGCACATGGACTTACTCTTACCGCAGCTAACACGATCATTTGGTATGCCCCAACGTTTAGCATCGGCCAGTATCTTCAGGCTAATGCACGGATCGAACGTAAGGGTCAGAAGCTAGCTATGAGCATCTACCATCTGTGGTGTCATCCAGTAGAAGCAGCTATCTACACTCTGCTTCAGACGCGCGAAAGCCTGCAATCTCGTGTGATGGAACTGTACGACGAAATGGTTGCATAGCGCAGACAAACCCTGTAGAATCTTCAACCCACAACAAAGAAATCGCAAGGAGAACAGCAGTGACCGATATTACAGTTGACACGGTTGTCCAAGCCTATCTCAAGCTTCGGGATAAGAGGTCCGACCTTAAGAAGGCGTACGACACGGAGGACGCTACGCTCAAGACAAAGATGGAACGTCTTGAAACGTGGCTCATGGAAACCATGCAGAAGACCGGCTCAACGCAGCTTGGCTCGTCCCATGGTACGGCTTACCAGCAGACGGTGATGAAAGGCAATTGCTCTGACTGGCCTAGCTTCTGGGGCTACTGTGCAGAGAATGGCAGGTTCGATATGCTTGAGAAGCGTATCTCTGTTAAGACGATTCAGGAACACTACCAAGAGACCGGAGAAATGCCGCCCGGTATTAATGTGAACCCGGAGCTTCGGGTCATCATCAGGAAGAGCTAATGAACGAAACCAATGAGCAGACTACCGAGTCTGGGCAGACGAAGCCAACGATCTACAGCAGCGATGGACGTGAGCTTAACGAGATAGAAGCACAATGCCTGACCTTGGTGGGTGATTATAGGGAAGCTACAAAAGATTTCTTTGAGTCCATCGTTGCATCAACGAAAGCCGATCCACGCTGGGCCGCAATCGCTAAGACGCATTTCCAAGAGGGCTTTATGGCACTCACCCGCGCCATCACTAAGCCCACCACATTTTAAGACGGAGTTACACAACAATGTCCCAAGACCTGCTTGCCATCACTGGTAACGGCCCTATGCAGCTTCCGGCGCACCTTGCCGGGACTAACTTCGGTGTTACTACCGATCTACTCTCTGGCATGTATACGGGCGGTAACCGTATCGGCCTGAAGGGTTCCCGCTTCCGCCTTGTGGTCGGTGGCGTGGAGGAAGGCGTTATTCAAGAGAACTATCTGGACTCCATCATCTTAGGTGCCGCACCGGCCATCAGCCGTGTCTACTACGCCGACGCCTACAAGACTGGCGAGAACCAGCCGCCCACCTGCTACAGTGCAGATGGCATCGTACCGAACGAAGACGTTAAGATTAAACAGTCCGACAAGTGCATGACCTGCCCCATGAACGCCAAGGGCTCCAAGATTCAGGATGGCAAACAGTACAAGGCATGCGGCTACTTCCGCCGTGTCGTCGTGATGCTGGCTGGCGACACCGAACGTCGTGACGTGTTCAAGCTCGATGTTAAGTCCGGTGGCTTGTTTGGCGATAACACCGCTAACGAGAAGAACCTGAACGACTACATCAAGATGATTGCCACTCGTGGCGTGGATGCCGGTGCCGTGGTTACGCGTATCAGTTTCGATACTGATTCCAGTGTGCCCAAGCTTCTGTTCAAGCCGCAGCGATTCATCACGGAAGAAGAAATGGCAGCCGTGTCCGACCTCGTCGAGTCTGACGAAGTTAAGAATCTCAAGACGGTTACCATGTCTACGCTTGACGTGTCCGGTGAAGAGCCCACCAGCGGCGACGCCCCGGTCGAGGAAGAAATCGCACCACCCCCGGCACAGCGTCCGGCCCCTCAGCGTGCCGCTGCTCCCGCCGCCCAGCGCGCTCCGGCACCTGCCCCCGCACCTACCCCTGCCCCGCAACGCACCGCGCCCCAGCGTCAGGCCACGCAGGCACCCGCCCCGGCACCGGCTGCAACCCAGCGTCCGGCGACACAGAGGCCCGCACCTACGACGCAGCGCGCTAATGCTCCGGCAGTAGAAAGCAACGTGGCAGCGCCCCAGCGTGCAGCCCCGCAGCGTACCGCTCCACCCGTACAAGAGCCGGAAGTTACCGAAGTCGGTACTGACGACGAGTTGGCTGATCTTCTCGCGAGCCTTGAGTAATGGAACATATAGCCACTAGGATTAAACAAACGCTTAAGCGTTCTGGGCTCACTGCTCGGAATCTAGCGGCTATCGCGAATGTCCATTACACCACGATCTACTTAATCACGAAGAAAGGGGAGCGGGCTAAGCCCCTCCCCACCGTGGTGGAATCGCTGGATCGCGCGCTAGCCGTGTTGAACCAACTCGTAGCCGAGAGTAAGTTACCGCTCCCTTCTAACCTTTCGCAAGAAGGTCGGCAGGATAAGCTGTCTCAGCTTGTCAGTACACATAATTCGTAGGGGCATCCGTGCAATCACAACGGGAGTTCTTCGGCTCCATACTTGCGAGCCAAGGTAAGCCTTGCCTTGCGTGGCTAGTACCGCATGCGACTAAGTCTTACTTTCGGCACAAGGTATTCGATACCGTTGACCAATTCTGCGAAGCACTTGATCGGGTAGACTTCAACCAATATAACTATTACTTCTGCATATCTACACTGCGTCAGAACAGCATAGAAATTGCCGGGAAAGATAGGGTACGTGTTCAGCAGAACGCTTTGCTCACACGTTGTTTCGTATTGGATGTAGACATTCGTCCCGAGAAAGAAGGCTTCTACGCTGACATAGAAAGCGCGCTTACGGGCGTGCAGCATGTGAGTGAGGCATTTAATCTGCCGCAACCCACTATCGTAAACAGCGGATTCGGTCTCCACGTCTACTGGCCCATGGCCGATGGTATCGACTCGGAAGAATGGACGAAAGCCGCGCGTAAATTCAAGAGGGCGATTGAGCTAATTGCTCCCGCGCTGGTAGCCGATGGCTCTCGCGTGTCGGATAGTGCGGGCGTGCTACGCATTCCGAATAGCTTTAATCTTAAGACTAATCCCGGTACACCCGTCGAAGTTATCAGCGTCTACTCAGACTACGTTGACTTTGGCGTGTTCAGCAGCGTACTTAATCGTATTGCCCCGGACATTGGTAGCGACACCAAGAAAGTAGAATTAGGTGCCACGTTCATCGATTACGGTTCGACGGACCTAAAGGAAGTCATCCGTAAGTGCCAGTGGGTCCGCGGCTACATGAAAGGCGCTGCCACGGCACCCGAGCCGGAATGGTACGCCATGCTGGGCCTTGCGCAGTTCATGGAGTATAAGAACAAAGACGGCGAGCTACTCGAACGGGAGAAGATTGCCCATCTGCTGTCCAGCAAGCACCAAGGGTACGACCCCGAGAAAACATACCTGAAATACATGCAGGTGACTGGCGCCCAGAGTGGCCCCACAACGTGCATGAAATTTCAGTCCGTAGACGCCAAGCGCTGCATCGGATGCCCGTTCCTAGGCATCGTAAAGACACCACTGGCCGTTGCCCGCATTGAAGCACCAGCTACAGAAGAAAAGGTCGTAGAGACCGTAGTCACTGACGAGGACGGCAACAAGGAAATCGAAGTCGTCACGATCCCTCTGCCGCCCAAGCCGTATTTCCGAGGCGAGTACGGCGGCATCTTTATCCGTAAGAAGGTGAAGACTGAAGAGGGTTTCGAAGACGTCATTGACCGCGTGTACGACTACGACCTGTATCCGACCAAGCGCCTGCGCACCGAGTCAACTGAATCGGAAGCTATGGAGTTGCATCTGTGGTTACCGAAGGATGGCCTTAAGAAGTTCCGCCTTCCCACCGGGCACCTCGCCGATGGTAAGAAACTAACCCAGTTCCTGTCCGACAAGGGCGTAGTCACGGAGTTTAATAAAGCTCCCGGCATGGCTAAGTACCTTGTGGATTATGTAAGGTATCTACAGATGGAGAATGCGGCCGAGATTGAGTTTTCGCGATTTGGTTGGCGTGATATTTACAGCGCTGATCCGAAGTTCGTCCTCGCAGACGGCTACATGAGCAAGGATGGCAATGTCACCAATAGCGGCATTTCACCGCATCTGAAGGACGCTGCCAGCAACGCCGCAAGCTTGGGCAGTCTCGCCAAGTGGAAGCAGGGCTTTAGCGTCTACCAGATGATCGATGACTCGGACCCTTACATTCTCGCGATCATGCTTGGCTTCGCCGCACCACTTATGCCGCTCACGGGCTATAGTGGCGTCATGTACAATATCGTGGGAGACAGCGCAGCGGGTAAGTCTACGGCACTCAACGTTATGACGAGTGTATGGGGCAAGCCCAACTCCGGCCAGATTCGCACAGAAGACACAGACAATGCGATCTTTAATTTTATCGGGTATCTTGGCAATGTGCCCGTCGCGTTCGATGAAGTCACCAAGATGGACGGAGATAGACTCTCCACGTTCGTACTGGCATTCACCGGTGGACGAGGCAAGATGCGTGCTACTCGCGATGGTCAGAATCGAGCGAATGATATTTATTGGGACACAATTATCTGCTCTACTTCCAATGTATCATTATACGACAAACTAGCAAACGCACGTCGTGGCTATACTGCGGAAGCTATGCGAGTCTTTGAGCTTCATGTAAACCCATCACAGGGCGCGAACAAGGCTAAGATTGACGAGGCTATTAAACTCCTTCAGGAAAACTACGGTCACGCTGGCCGGGAATTCATGAAGTACGTGATGCCACGAGTAGCGCAGATTAAGCCGCTGATTGAAAAGGCTACCGCTGCCTTGATCCAGAAAGGAGGCTTGCGTAATGAAGAGCGGTTCTGGGGCGCCCTATTGGCATGCGCGCTTGTCGGTGGTAAGATCGCTAGAGATATCCTCAAGCTGCACACCTACGACATTGAGGGAGTTGTTAACCGTACGCTGGGTTTCACATCGAAGGTACGTCAAGCTGTCGCCACTACCATTTCCGATCCCACTTCCACACTGGCAGAGTTCATAAACGCCAACCTGAATTCGCTACTCCGGATAGCAGATGGGAACGTGGACCTTGGTTCCATGGGCGGCAACATGAATAACATTAAGGGACGTTTGGAGTATAAGGACGGCCAACCGGTTGTAGGCTTCCTCTCGGTCCAGTCCATCCGCGAATACTGTGATGCACGCAGAATCGATAACGCATGGTTGCGTCGTGAACTGATCGAGCTAGGGGTTATCAAGGATGGGTCCAACCAGAAGAGACTCACGTCAGGGACTAAACTCCCGGCAGTTAATGTCAAGGTCTGGGAAGTAATGCTTAACCACCCGAAATTAATCGAAACACTTGAGGAACTACAAAATGTCAATTAAGTCCGCCATCGCCCATATCCACAGTATCTTCGCCACGCTTGAGCATCCGGGCGCGATCCCGGCTGATATTAAGGAATATGCGCTTAAGGGAATTAAGGCCGAGCTTCAGAAGCTTATCGACCGTGTTGACTTGAGCCTTAGCACTGCCCAGAATACGGCGACCGCTGACGGCGCTGGTGACCCGGCTCCGGCCCTGACCACGACGAAGGTCGCTGGAGGCGCGTACGCGGTCGGCAACGTGGCCCAGAATAGCGGAAACGCTGCTCTCGTAGATACGGGTCTGTCACCTGTTGACTATCTGCCGCCCCAGAGCGCGGTGCCCGTGCATGGTGACGAACCGGGCCCCCAGATTGATCTTGCTGCCGAGTCGAACAAGACCGGTAATTAACTTGCGGTAGGGATTAACGTCCCTACATTTAGGCCCCGGCGTTTAGTTTGCCGGGGCCTTTTTCTGTCAGTCGGTTGGGATACTGTTCTGGGCTTTCTCTATCTGTATCCGCATCTGGCTATCCAACTGTTTACGTACTAACTGCTTGCGTGTATCGGACATTAATTTATTGGATCGTAATGCAGTTATCTGTGCGGCATACGCAGTTCGTGCTTTATCAAGAGTGCTGAAAGCTTGGAGTTCAGCCTTGAATTGCGGGTCTTTAGCCACTGCTGCATCCGCTTGCGCCTTTGCTTGCGCTGGGCTAGCTCCATCCTCTGTAGCACGAGTGACGAGGGAGGCGTAACGGCGCTTACTATCCTGTAGCTGTTGGAGTGTATCATACATTTCATTCTGCATATAGTGGCTGGTATCCACGAAG
>Ga0209005_1000013_pt1 | contig 18670 bp, 6 predicted proteins | sample TexAe_RefH0_O2_FD_187952 | JGI IMG/M metagenome (GOLD analysis project Ga0209005, IMG submission 187952) | Forest soil microbial communities from Davy Crockett National Forest, Groveton, Texas, USA - Texas A ecozone_RefH0_O2 (SPAdes) (version 2) | ecosystem: Environmental > Terrestrial > Soil >... | reverse complement strand
ACTATGGTATATTCATTATAGTTCTTTTGTACTTGCCTAATCCTCTTGGGTGCAGTATATATTCTAAGCTTACATCGAAAATTGATTTGAGAAGTCTTCTCCATATGAGTGTGGTTTTAACCATTCTCAGAAGCTAAATTTCCTTTCAGGTTAGGTTCGCTATAATTGCAATCTATTTCTGTTATTTGATATGAGCTTTTATATCTATATCCTTGTGCTGTGTCATATATTCTTTTAGCTTTCTTAAGCTATTTACCTTACCTCTTTTTTATTATACTAACTTTGGTATTTTCTTGGAAATAATGAAAAATTTACTTGAATTTACTAGCATTTCCTCATAAAGTAAAGGAGGTGTAAGGTGTGGAAAAAGTATAATGTTAAAGAAAAAAGACAAGGTATCTATCTCTATCTCTATCTCTATATCTAAAGTATCCTATAATAGCATTAATAAAGAACAAGGTATCTATTGCTATATGTAAAGTATCCTATAATAGCATTTCCTCATAAGCGTAGATGTAGGCATCTGTATTATATGATCACAGGCATATACAGGTATATACTGGGTGTAACTTGAAACAGTAAGAGTTAAAACCTACGTATAAAGTGAAGACTTATAAGCAACAAACTACCCATAAATCAGATATGTCTCTGGTATATATAACCCAAACATATAATGGACTCGAAACCTAAAGGTATATCTTAAAGCTTCAAGATCAGCTCCAAATAAATAAAGATAAGCTACTTTTACTTGTCAATAACACGAGGATAATAGATTCGATTAAGGCTTATATATTATAGACATATTAAGATACAGTGATATTTTAATAATCCTGATAGATGGTAAGACAAAATTACTCCTATTTTGACTAAAAAAGCTCACTTGAAGATAGTAGCAGATTTCCATACTGAAATAGCTTTGAAGACAAAGAGACACCACCAATATCAGTATAGCTCTTGTTGCAGTAACCAGATATATAGGTAGAAGCTCTTATGGGAGTAATAATAATAGTAATGATACTATAGGCAATTATATGTTTGTATAATTGCCTATTATAGATACTCGTGCTGGTATCACTCTGAATTTCATCATATATCAAGCAACATTAGGTATCAAGTATCCTAGATCCAAGGAGTGATTTTATAACAGAGATACTCGCTGTATCTATATGAGGCGGGGGAGGTACTGGTACCCCTTGTTAACTTTCTACAGAGAGATTGATAAATCTTTAGACGATCCTATAAGGATAGATGATAATTTTGAATTTGTGAATAATCCTTGCTTAACTGTTATGCCAAATAAAGAGTAATCACCAATATACGAAGATAGGGATTACTATAATGTGTAAACTGTTCAACATTTAAGAAAACTTGAGGATTATCTATCCTATCGTGATAATGTCATCAGCCAATCTCTTTATCAGATCATCAAATATGATACTTTTAAGTAAAATGATATGATATATAGTTAAAAGATTGTTTTACTTAATTTAAGGCTCCAAATAGGCTATACACTTCCTTGAATGAGAGAATCTTGTACCAAAAGGTTCTTCCGCTTTATATAGAAGTTGGCCAATATGCTTTTTGCTTATGCTGACTGGAAAGCATATAAATAGTGCGCATACAGAATATCTCTATCTGCTGATGCTGAATGAGAAGAGTTTTGACTATGTCAAAGGGTCTTGACCTGAAAAACAGGGTATCATTTGATAGCAGTACATCTTAGCGCTTTTCGCTTATTTACCTGGCAATAAATATGGTTTAATTGAACCTCTTATACCTGATAAAGCTAATGATAATTGTAAGATATCAGAAATACAACCTTTTGGTAGTCAAGACAATTATTAAGCGTTGCCTTTTATACACAAGAGTCTTATCATTAACAGTAATAATAATAATAATAAGGCTATTTTGGATCTAAGAAAAACGAGATCTTGTTAATCACTCGATATACCAACAGGCTACTGTTATCTTGTATAATATATATATTTAGGATAAAAGGTTAATCCAGCCTTGTAAAGAGCATTTATGTATACGAGAAGGTATAATTAGGAACATCTTGTTGATTATACTATTAGTCATATTACTAGTAAGCTGACGCTTGTGATCACCTCCATAAATATCTTAAATAGGAGTGCACGCAAGAGTTGACCCTGTTATATAGTTGCCTGGTATAAAATGGAGACTGCTGGCATTCCTAGAGAGCTTACAAGATATAATAAATCCTTTTATTAACAACATACTATGATATCTAAACATCAACCATTACTTAAAAACAGAAGAAGCTTATATCTGGTTCTTATATTATTAGAGTATCTCGTAAAAGAGAGTTCAACAAGATATTTGCTAAGTATTCTGTCAGGAAAGAACGGTGGTGTTTATAATAAGCATAGGAGTATATCAAGATATGAAATGATAGCATATATGACATATACAAAAGGGATAAGAATGTCATCAGGGTACTGGAATAACCCCTGATATTAAGATTGAACAGCTTGGTGCGATAGTAAATGTGCAAAAATCTAAGAGTAAACTTTATGTATGAATTAGTAAAGATATATATTTCCTGTAAGGCTAACTTGGTGGAGAATATAAAGTAGGATTATGTATTATACGAGTCTGGAATACTACATAAGGATAACTCATGTATACCTAGTATATCTACTATTAGCAGGATTGATTACTATCTTATACCTTTTATTGACACAAGCAGGATTAATAAGATGTTCATAGCCATATGAGTCTTTGGCTCTTTTCCGAGGTTACACAATGCACTATTATAAGAATTAACTCCTATTTTCACCCTTTTTAATACCTATTTACTTCATACATCATTGATATATCTTTTGGCTAATTTCATTAGTTACTTCCAGATTAGTCTGACGTTATCGCATTATTCAGCGTGCGCTATTATGGCCTCTCTGTCTCGGTATCTCGCTGAAGGAATAAGAATATTGTCCTGGTAAGCTTAAATTAGTGTATCCTGTATCTTCACTTGGGTCCAAAATATATGATCCTGGTAGTCCTACGCTTACTCTCCTACTCCCCGCAGATCGAGATCATTTGAAAAGTCTCACCTCCTCCAGAACGGGTCACTTTGAGTAGATCTCAAGTTCTTTTGTTAAGCCTATAAAAATCAGAGAGTCATCATAAAGAGGAATATACTATACTGCTGCTGCAGGAGCAATTACACTTACGCAACTATTCAAGAAAAAGACTATCTGCTAGACATATAGGGATAATACATTCGAGTATTCTAGTATGCTAGGTATATAATATACTTCTACATCAACATTAGTTTTTCTTTACCTTGGCAAACACTTGTTTACACTCTATTTTACGCTTGGGTGTATATCATTTATAATGATATCATAGAATATTGCTCTATGTAGAACTAATCAAGCTCTTTTTGACAAAATAGGATATAGGTAAAAGCACGCTTTTTATCTGGCAGATATGCCATATAATGACAAGGTTATCTTTATATAATCTTACACCTTAAGAATAGCTAAGGCTAATAGTGGTTTTTATGCTTATATATATAGTAGTTATCAAATAATGGTGTATATGTTACTTATTGGATAGCTTATTTAGCCAAGAGTATCTCTACATGCAAGGATAATGGATTTCAAGAAATCCATATATACTGCTTAACCATATGTATCTATGGGCTTCTTTCAAGATATTGTGTAATTTTAAGAGATACCTGAAAGTGTATCTATTTTTATACCAGTAATCTGCCTAGAATCATGTGGTTAAAAATAGGGAAGGTATTAGGCTGTAGTCCTACTACTATTAAGTAACAGTAAAGTTAGTCTTGATAAAGTAGGATAAACTTACGGTATTGACGTGAAATAAAGGATAATACTGCCTATATACCAAAGATAATTGGTATACTACTTTGGGGTCACTAAATAACTGTATACAAGTACCCTGGCAATAAGATGGGCCATGTATATATACAGGAAACATTGTATTGACTTGTCGAATGAACTGTTTATATGTCATCGCTTATTTCATATGGCTATATCTGTAATATGCTTATACATTATTATAATAGGTATACCTGTACCTGTGTGTTCAAATGGTAGGGTAATAAGCTTGATAAATCATATTTTAAAAAGATGATTTTGAATGGTCAAAATAGCATATATAGTTAAAAGTAGCCTTTTCATATCAGTAATACTGTAAATTATCTAGAGTAAACATATCCTCTTTGTCCAGTAGTGGGATAATAATAGACCAAAATTGGACCTGGATTACTCCCTGAGATTAACATGGTAATGGATATAAAGCTAAGCATTATTTGATAATATCCTTATACATATAAGATACCTCAGCAATAGCTCAATACTTTATGCATATTACATTGTTTTGAATCCACGAATTACTGAAATAGTGATAAAACATCTAATTTGGCGCTATACGGACTATTCTATAGTCTATTATGCAAAAGCGTCTATCTAGCCAATATTAAAGATGTATTGGATGAAAGTAGGTAAATTCTATCTCCTAATATTGAGTAGCCTTTCTAGTATTAGATAAGATTATTAAGTATGGTTTTATAGTATCTCTACATGATATGTTTGCTTACAAAGTAACATTAATTTATATTAGCTGTTATCTAGGTTACAGATAGTAGTATAAGGATACTTGTATAAATATACTACTAGATAGTTACTATTCTTTAATAAACATCTATCCAGGCTCATCTATTTACAAAAATACGTATATATGGGCTAAAAGGATCCTTTTTGACGTCTTGGATTATACCTTATCTAAAATGTTGCTTATTTCAGCTGGCTGGATATCTTTACTTGTTATTTTCTCTCCCTTTTGATATAATTTAGATTGTAAATATATTCCCTTAGATGTACCTGTACCTGTAGATAGATGCAAAATAAGGATAACTTAGATAATAGAGCCTTTATCTTTACAGGGTAGGGAATAGTGTTAATTCTCTCTCCTTATGTTATACTCATCACTTGCACATCGTATGTATTTACACCATAACTATCCCATTTTCAGCTACCATGACATATTTAGCAATCCCTATATCTAGCTTATCTCTAGCATCACTTTGGCGATAATTCCTCTAATGTTTATGATGCCCTTTGCCTGGAATTAAACTGTTTAGTTTACTCCTAGCATATATCGATAAGGTTAAATCTAATCCTGCCTAAGTACATGGAAGTATTCTACATGAAGTAAGGTCCAGGATAAAGCATACGATAACGATAATGGGCATTTATACTTCCACTATGGCTATAAGAAAAATAGAATACTTTACTCTAGTAAGGAATCTGGAATAAAAAATAAGCACTGATAGTACAGATATGAACCTCTCCATTTTACCCCTGCTAGCATAATACCACCTTGGAAAAGAAGCGATCCTTATTAGTTATCAACGTAGTCAGTAAGCTTTTGTATTGATCATCCTTGTACTATTTGGTTGTTCCTTTAATCTTAACAGGCTAATTCATATGCCAATTTTACCCTGGCAACTTATACATTATATCCTATATATAGTAGTCATCCTGAACGAAACAAACCTATGATTTGATTTTAAACCTTACTTAGACATTATTTCGTATCTCTGGCTAATGAAAAGTATAAGTAATAAAATCTTAATATTGGTATCTTTTAATAATGAGCATGTCAAGAATATCACTCCACCTTATTCTACCCCTGATGACCATCCATATGCCATACACAGTAGTTTAATTATGCTTATTCATAATAGCAGAATAGATCTTATCCCTTTATATATAAGCAGGGTGATATATCCTTTTTTCTTCTTTTAAGATATCTCGTATGGCTAGATGATGTGTAGTAGCCAGTAACCCTCTTATGACAAAGGGTGTCAGTTTAGTTTACTCTATGGCTCCTATTTTAGTGAAAATGATAATATCCGCTCAGTTCATGGTATTAGCATACTGTCTTTATCTTTTATACCTAGTGTTCGTTTACATGATTCAGTCAGTGTCCTCCTTTAGGATGCTACCAATTACTTTTATACAGAATAAAGCAATGACTGAAATGCTTGTTTGATAACAGGAAATCTGCTTAGTCTTATAAGGTATGATTTATTGATATTTATTCAAGGTAATTGCAATAAGGTATATTTAGTTACTTTTAGCTAAGAAGGGAGCATTTTGTCTAAAATAGTACGTGGGGAGCTAACTTTGAACTAGATCCTTATTAGTATTTCATTATCTGGCAGTATACCCAAGACAGCATCTTATATCTTAATATTGATTAGGTACAGAACAGTAAGTAATACCATTAAACCTTATAAACATACTATTTGACTAGGCTATTGTTTGCTCAATATTGCAAAAACAGTCTAGCATGGATATAACAGGGGCTTCTACTACTACTACTAGCTTGTACCTTTAGTATAGTTATTGAAACAATAGTGTCCCTTTAATACCAAGGCTTAAGGCTATGAAATAAGTAACTTATATATAATTAGCAGATATAGCTATAGATATCCTTAAAATAAGTATTTACAGGCTATTCTTAGCTGTATCCTTATCCTTATCCTAACCTTAAACTAAAAATAGCTTGTCTATAAAGAAAATACATCTAATATATATGGAAAGACTATATTCAAGCGAGTAACACTATTCTTATACATTTGTACCAAGATTAAAAGTGTGTTATAAGTATATATACAGACTATTGTACCTTTCTGCCAGGGTTTATATTTCTAGGTATAATGCCAATTTTAGATAGCAGGCTATGTATGACTATTGCCAAAATAGTAAAGAAGATAATGAGATTAACTTTGACTATCGTCTATTATTGCAAGTATATGAGTAGATTTATGATCGCACTGCCTAGCATTCACAGTTAATAGGTATTATATAACTCATGTGTTTCTATAAATCTGCTATCCTTTGAAAATAGAATAATATACGTTAAACCTTATCTTTCTATTGGCTAATGGGTAAAGCTTTAGCTTTAAGAGTATTATGGTAAAACTGGTTCTACTCTACAAGGAATGCATTTATATGAGTAACAGTGTTCCTATAGATAAACTTGCCCCTGGACATTATCAAGGGTTACTACTACAAACTAAATACCTTACAAAAGACTAAATGTTTCATGGGTAAGTAATTGACTATACTTTTGTGCCTGGATTGACGAATATACATAAGTTACGAGAAAGAGAGTGGTATAAACAACAGATTGAGATCATACAAGCAGCCATTATATCATATATGCTTAAGATGGTAGAAAATATCACTAGTGGTCTAGTATAAGCGGATGAGTAATTCTAAGCTATGATACAGTAAGTAAAGATAGCATGGAATCTATTTTTGTTAAATACCAAAGTGATACTAGTATTACATAATAGAATTACTATTAATCTTAAAGCTATACATACAGAAGGTTATTTGAATGAATTAAAGACTCCAGGCATCCTGAATGCTTCTCTACACTTAAAGGTTTTACAGGATCAATTTGAGTATAAAAACAGAGGGCTATTAAGTAGTCCTTTTTCACTCGGTTTAAAGGACATACTTTATTACTCTATATATGATCATTAAGCAGAGAAATGTATAGTATATATATCTCTAGATGGCATATATGACCCTGTAACGCAATATTATAAGAAAAGCTGGTATCCTTGACAATAGATGTAAGCTAAAAAGTACCACGATAGTACTGAGGACTCAAATAGGTCATTTTTGCCATAATTTAATCCTGATACTGTCATCAGAGAGGTTAAACATTAAATTAATACTATAAAGTTATACCTTGCACATAATGAGTGTTAACTTGATAAATCAATGAGGGTCTCCTTGCAGAGACCATAGGATTTACAAATACAGATGTATAAGCATTTTCCTTTATTTCGCTAGTGTATATAAATACTAAAACAGAATAAGATACAGTAGCTTATTTATTAGGATATATGCTATATCATATAATATTACCATAGGTATGTATACACATACCAGGATATATCTTAATTTCTTACAGGAACCCTATAATATGCTAAAAGCGATGCTATGCTTGGTGCAATGTTACCCTCGTTAGGTGCTACAGTCATACTCCTTTCATAAAGCTATTCCATAAAACTTAAATAGGTCTCTTTAGCCGTTTTATTGATTAAGCAGTACAATCATGCGCTTAAATCTAGCCTATACGAGTTAAATACTGCATTATATACAAAAATATCATATTCAAATATAGCTAGTATTTATTTAGACCAGTTAGATATGTAATTCTGATTATTGAAATAATAGGAGCTATATTCGTGTATCCTATGTAGGGTAAATAATAAGCATATGATAAGAGTCCATATAATATAGATAGATTAGTATATAATCTCCAGGCTAAAAGGTAGTAAGATTGTAGACTGTTAAAGTGTACAGTAATATAACAAGATGCAAAATAGAATATGACAAGGCTCCTCATATAGGAAATCCTCACCCTATAAAATATACAGGGTATAGTTTAAGCCTAGTGCTATGTGCTGCAGTATTAAATAATCAGGAGATCTGTATTTATTATACAACTGGTTTTATTGGATAAAAGTGTAAATGCTTGAAGGTATATCAGTTTCCGTATACTAATATATAGCTCATCGATAAAATAAGGATGTGACATGATTTTAAAATAAGGTACCACAGATATCAGGATTATTAAATTAATACCCCCGAGATAAAAGTATCTTAGTTAAAATCGCCCTGGCGATTCATGACAAAAGAATCTTAGAAATAGCATATACTAGACTTTATGCAATATTTTACTATATGACATATATATATATAGGGTAATATTCTTTAAAACAGCATAAATAGCTTACATGTGTAAATTTTGCACAAATAAGCCTCTTTATGAAGTAGTATGTATATACGCTTGACAGCAACACAGTGTATATTTTAAAATAGCGTATAAAGGATACAGGATACAGGGCATTTAGCGTATTTGCTGATAATACAAAGATTAAAGAGGATATCACTAATATAAGGTATAAAAGTATATACGATTCTCACACTCACGGGATAACTTAGAGCGATACCTATTCAATTGGCAAGACTCGTTTATACTATATCAGACATACAGTAGCGGTATATATATATATATACACAGGTACAGCCCTATACCAAGATCTCTTATCATATTAAAGGAATTGTCTGTTAGCGTGGGGGATCCTGGTACAATGGGGTACTAATACTGATAACTGGTATAAATATATAGATTTAACGCTTAATTATATTTGGCAAAAGTTTAACTAGCTTTAATGGCATAAAACAAAATATTCTCTGCTAAGTCTAGATATAGGTATGTTTTAAGATAAATGGTTAACTGTGAGGTATATATGTATATATATATGCTAGCAGTATACCCTATACCCTGGTCAAGATACAATATACAAGATAAGGTCATTTGCCAGCTAGCGTGGATATTCTCTCTGTAAGATACTATTTTATAATATAGACGTACAGGCGTACTATTTATGCAAAATACATACTTTAGGCTAACAGGCCATTATTTATGCAATTTCACCAGATACTCTACATACATAACGGATCTCATTATATAATTTATGCCTATAACTGGTAGAGGTATAAAGGATATATCTTCTAAGGGACAATCAAGGGTAAAGTTAGGGGATGATATAGTATAGCTGTTCTATAATAAAACTAAGGCGTCCTCAGGGTGTAATAATAGATAAAACCCTATCTTACGTTACATGGGTACCAAGACAACACTACCTGATAGATATCTTATTCAAATATAACCTATAATCTAGTAGATGCTCCTTTCTTAAAGAAATAGGGTTTGGCATAAGAAGATAACTCCTTCTATATAAATACAGCTAATAATCATCTGTTATACAAAGCAAAGCTTAAATAATATATAATAGCGTTCGTACCAATAGATAGATATCTATCTATTAAAAATTCCCTTATTGTATAAACACAGTAAAGTAATTTGTAAGATAAGGGTGACAGCACTATCAGCTATCAATAAACTGCTTTTAGGGTATATATGGCTTCAAGAAAATATACTATGTTTAACGTGGTGTAATATAGTGACATATATCCTAGTACTGTCTATCAGCTGCTTATGTATACTTTTGTCACTTTAAGATATCTCCAGACTGAAATTAGCCAAATATAGGCAAAAGGTTACTCATACTATAATAAAGCATAAAATAGGATCATTTGGTTATAATATGGCTAAGGGGGAGCATAGTTTTAACTTTATGTATCTTTTGATATGTAACTTATGCTATACTGCTGTATAACAGAAAGGGGATAACAAGTAAAGCCATATAAATGAGGTGTGTACTCCTTTAGGTAAGGGGATTCCTTATTTCTTCACTAAAATAAGACTTTTGTGGAAGGTCTGAAGCTTGCTAACAGGTTTAATCAAAGGCATAATATAATACTAAATTGGCAGGAAAAGGGTTCTTCTTCAACGTATACGCCTGAAGACCTTGCTGAGCACATATGCCAGGTATACCACCGATACCATTTTAATAAAGGTACACTATGTTGTAATATCTCCAGGTAAATTTACACATAATAAAGCGTGCTTGTACTTTTAAGTCATATTCATACAAAATAAAATATACAAGCAAAGCTAGCACTTATATTTTCACTCTGGTGAGAAAATAACAATTACTTAGCGAATGCTATTTTTAGCTCAATTATGCGCTGGTCTAAGCCCCTGGGATAAATAGCATACCTAGGAAAATGCTTATTTGGGTACTATTTGTGTGGTATTATTTAACCTAGATAACCTGTGTTTAGTATAGCTCCTTTGTAAGCTGACAAATGTCATGTTATCTAAGACTTGTAATAATAGAGTACGCCTTTAATATCATAGTTAATTGGACAGGCTAATACTGTAAAAAGGAGTTGGGTTAGGTATGGTATAAGTAAATTAGGATACAGATTTCATCATTTAATCATGAGTATATAGATAAATTATACTTTTAACTAAGATAGATGGCTGGTTAAACTAGTATCACTGGTCTTTCTTCATAGACTGCTACTATTTTACGAATAAGATGGCTAATTATGTGTAAACGCTATAAAATGAGTATTATAGTACTAGGGTATTCTATTTTGGTCAAGGCTAAGAATATTTGTACTGTTGCTACTCATGGGAAACAATTCTCATAATGAAAAGGTTATTTTACCTTAGCCTAGCGTGTATGCTGTGCTGTATAAGCTCTTTTCATCAGGTAAAGAGGGAATAGCTTATTGATAAACTAATTACCTTACATCTTTGATTAAAGGTTTATGCTAAATACGGTAGTGACTGCTATGCATTAAAGAGACAAAATATCTTTGCACAGGACATTTATCGTATTTTCTGTATGTATAGTCAGCATAGATAGTTTTATCAAACTGTTACCTCTTTTGGCCCACAAAGTATGTCCCCCTATGGGTACCTTCTTACAAGCAAAGAATCCTTTCTTTGCCTGGTAGCATAATCATAATATTAAAAGCTAAAGTATTGCTTATTGATTCAGGATATGTCTATTTTAACCTGCTTTCTTATAATACTTCATTTTACCTACGCCTCAGTACTATAAGAGTAAGGTTAGCATATGCTATATATATAATATAGTGATTACTCTAGCATAATTTACATTATCTATAAAATCCAAGACTACATCTAGCGTATACAGAGATTAAAGGCTTAAATATAAAGTACCTATACAAAAAGCTTGTAACATACGTTCTGTAGCATATTTATGCAGAGTTTAGTTATCTTATGCATGACCAGTATAGCAAGAAAAGTACTCATATTAATGCACCAGCATTCAGCAGTAAGATCCTTACTATGGATGGATAGAGAGAATACATATCTGCTAAAAAGCTTACATGTGCAGGGTGGTATGCTCTTGTGAATTCTTTATTATTGTACCAGGTTTAAAAGGAGGGTGGGGTCACTATAAAATAGTATTCACATTCCTCTCGTAGGTTAAATTGCCTGTATAGCTATTAGCATATAAATGAATATTAGGATAACCCTTGTATTTATAAGATCTGTATGAAAGGATAAGCTTATGCTGTAAGCGAACTAAGAGAAGTATCTCAAATACTCCAGTAAATAACACAATTGTGCTAAATATTGGTAGAATAAGGATTATACCCTATCTTACCAGAGCATAGTATTATATAGCTATAGAAAGTATAGCAGTATAATATGCACAACAAGAGCTTCTGTCACAAATCGATAGCATACTTAAATAGGTTGCCTATAATCCAAATAAGGGCTAGCATTTACCGAGCTTATTTCCTCCTTTCCTGGTTAAAGGACATAAAATGGACTATGAGATACCCATATTGTTTTACCTGACTATAATTAAGCTAAAATAGGAGTACATACATATATATACAAGTATACCTTTTACCATAATATCACTACAATCGAAGACGCTACTCCTACTCCTAACGGTAGCGGTAATGGTATAAGTACTCGAAGATATTACTTAAATAATACTACCCATAGATATTCCTGCTAAGTATTCAGTCAACTTTGTAGTATTAATCATATTTCTTCCTTTTAAGGTATTGCATCAAAGATTTTGCTTGATTCGTTTTACACTTATTAAACATAGTTGCAAATTCTTTATTTATATTAAAATCTTATATTGTCTTTATATATAGGTGAAATCTTTACCATATTTATTCAATGTCATTTAATCTCCCTGCATACCTATATATAAATCATATCTATTCTAGCTATGGGAGTCTAGATCATGTGTGTGTGTATCGTATGATGCCAAGGGATAGCTATAATTACATATAATGGTAGTATTATATAAACCTTAACCCTATAAAGAAATTATATAACCTAGATCACATAATTAGTGCAGAACAGTATTTTATGTAATTTATCCTATAAGAAGGAAGCTGATAGCAATAAATAATGTAATTTCTTCCTGTTATAGAAATAGCTTACGCTATAACAGCTATTATTACTTAGAGTGGCTTTTGTTGGTTTCATTATAATGACTTTACTAAAAGTACTCTATCTTATCACTAGCTCCTAGCTCAACTACAGAGAGAGAGTAAACTATACGAAATAAGACATATCTTGAATAGTACAATTTGATAGCTATCTTAACGCTACATCCCGTATATCAGCTCATACAGAAATAAAGGCTAATAAAATAGCACTCGCAAGGTTATCTTTAAAACCTCAAGATCTAAGGATATGTTTACTTTTGAAAGATAAGTACTGAATAGGGTCCATTAAGTTATTATATAATCTTTCACTTATATGTATATTACTAGACTATACGCGCTATATACTACTGCGTATATCAGATGTATCTTTCCCTTCTTGATTATTATTATTAACAGGTTTTAGCTACCATTTATCTAGTAAAATCGAGATAGAAAGAATATTACCCTTATCTCCTATACTATCCAGTCCAGTATACTAGGTGTACTTTATACACTTATAGGTTACCTGGTAGTGTAACAGGTATATACTGTCAAGAGAGACTTCACTATTATCAAGGATAAAGGATATGTCAAAAATAGACTTATCACAGTTGTTGTAATGCTATTTATTACACAGTAGGCCCTATATTTCTGCATATGCTGTTTTACTATATTGTACAAGTACTTCCTTACACTGCGTCTTATAACCTAAAAGGCTGTTTTCGTCGTATGGTATTGCAAAATAGGATCTATTCATCAAAATCGAAGGAAGTATAATTAATATACCAGCTAGTTTACAATTGACCAATTTATATGCTTGGATCAGTACTTACAACATATCTCCATAAAGATATGCTGTACATCATATATCCTTCTTACCCAATATTACTTAAAGTAGAGATAACTCTAATATCTCGCAATAGTAAGCATTGGTATAATAGCCGTACGGCTATCATCTGGAATCTATAATATTCCTATATTATGTATCCCATCAAGATAATTTTATTGGCTTACAATAAGGGCACAGTATGTATAGTCTTTGTACAGAAGGAAATATCTCCTCCTAGAATAGCGTTATATATACGTCATTCTTTAATATCTACTTATGGGACACACAGATATCATATTACAGCAATACTAATAAGAATTTGGTGTAAAGAGGGCTAATTAGCCTAGTATCTAAAAAGGAGTCTTTTAGCATGATCAATATAACCGTTTACACCTATCTGGTATCTGGTATAATATTATAGGATACTAGCATATCCATAGCTCTATTTAGCCGTAGCTCTTGCTATAGTGTAAAGATAGCTTTATATTATATCTATTGCTATTACATTACCAGTAACAATCATTACTATAGTTTTATGCTAATTTCAAAAGGTTATCTATTTATCATCCACTAACCTTATTTTGGAAAGTAAATTGGTAGATAGCATAGGTTACTACTACCCAAGGGCTAGCAATACTTTATTCGATCAGTTCCTTTTTGTACAATATACTCTGCCTGGTATCCATCTTATCCTAATGCTACTTTTCGCCTATATTACAGCTGAAATCTTCCTATCTTGAAGGCTGAGCTTACCTTATTAACAATTCCTGCTATTGTATACAAAGGAGCCTTAAATCATCTTTTTGATCTTACAATTCAACCTATGTCTAGCCTTAGTGAAAGATTTACCTATTCATCACGTCACGAATACCGCAGTAATACGAATAAGTAAAATTTAGCCTTATATGTCTTTACTGCACCATATACCTTTAACTTATGCTCTTCTTATACTTCTTCTATATGACTATAGCATAGATAACCTCTAATTAGGTATATCATACAAGATAATACAAGACTATTGAAGGATATTAGGTAATCATAGTTTAATATGTGTAATACCTCTGGGAATGTACCAGTATAAAGCCTTTAGGCTGAAAATAGTTCATTATATCCATAAATCTCACGAGATAAGCTGATTACTCTAAATAACATCTCATATATCAGATAATCCTCCATATTGTATCAGGGGAAGTATACTTACACCTTATCCTAGTAACTAAAGTTGTCCTTCCAGTGGTAGAAGTTGATCATAATACATGTAAACTTAGAATATTCCATTTTGAAATCTGGCTACAAGCAAAAGTCTCGATTATCCAGCAAAAGAATAAAGAGACTCACAATAGTTACCGTATATATAAGAATAGTACTAATATAGTGCTCCTTATGCTCATATATGATCTATTATATTTATTGCTGATAGTATAAGGATATACATACATATAATTTTTCTACTATATCTCTTTTGAAACTAGTGTAACTTCGTTGATGCCTGATATAATGATAAAGAGAGCTTGTATATTTTTACAGATTAATGAGCAGTATCTAAAAGCACATGTGTAGTCTACTCGATAGCATTATCCATATTATACCAGTAAAATGAGATTATATCTAATTTTGTAACTAATTAATACCAGCAAATAGAGCTTAACAATAATTATCTTGATTATCACTAAATAGGTTAACTATGTCAAAAATCCTAGTATCTTTATGTTACCCTAATGCAAGGGCTTATTTGCAAAAGAAAAGCCTGGGATATATCTTCTATAGCTGGTAGAGATAACTATACAAAAGTATGACGTAATTCTCTCGTATAAGAACAGATGCCAATAGCTTCCAGGCAATAATAGTATAATACAAGTTATTATAATAAAAGGATGATATTATACACATCCTTTCATATAAGCTATTAGACGCTGCAAATGATACTAGGATAAGCTTATAATAAAAACGGTATATTATGTAAAGCGTACTCAAAATACTGGCATACTTAGCTATTTTAGCATTACCAGTATATTTACTTTATATCTTGAATATGCTAAATTAACACATACAAATAAAGAGAAAATACTACTACAAGGGATGATTATTATCAATCACAGGAAAATCATATGATATTTTTAAATAATCGCTATTAGTGTGTCTATAGGCATAGGAGAGTATAGAGGGATAAAGCTAAATTATACTAGTGCATCCTTTTATCATTAATATAGAATAAATGTATCCCATATTATAAGATACGAGCATATGATTACATTCGTCATAGCACAATGACAGTGTATGCTCCTCTATACTCTATAAAATAGTGATATATTGGTAATAATTGTCAAAAAGTACGATGCTACTTCTATTTTGACCAAGTTTACCCAGGTTTTGTTTCATCTTAGACGCTATACTTTATGCTGCGTATTACTTAGTTAGAGAAGTGGTATTTCTTGCTGTTGACAGCATACATCAGATTAATCTTTGTATAGTTGTTACATGGATAGATACTGTCCACATTAAAATATCGCCTTGAATTGCATCATCAATGTGTAAGTAAGTGTACAGATAAGGCTATATACATATAGCCTTATTTTATTTAACATGGCAAATATAGCAACAATCATTCTCTCTAAGTGTATAGTTCTCCCAGGAAGAAATAGTAAATTCAATATAAAAAGAGCTGTATGTGTCAGTATATTAATAAATAGCTGTTGCTTGCTTACGAGCTCGAACCAGTACAAGATATTTAATCCTGTGCTACATTGTAAAGAGACTTTCTTTATTGGTGAGATCATTTATATTACCCTGCATGAAAAAAGAGTATTCATTTATCTTCACAGCATATCTTCTTATAAAAAGGTAATTTAGTAAAAATACAGTTTATCCTCACTAAAAAAGAATCTTTAACATAATCTTATATATCTTTATGGTGACTATAATGAGTATAGCTAAGATTTGTGCTGTATATATATATCTTCGAGATAGTATAAATGAGAAGACTAATAAAATTCTTGATAGTACCATTACAATAATACAGCTATTGGCAATTCTGTAGAATTATAGCTGGCTAAGTGCTTTCGCATCTGCATATAGCAGGGATGGTGAATATATAAGGATATCTATAATGGTCTCCTCTCATAACATTTATTGTCCAGTAGTACAAGATTTCATTAGTATCACTATCTGTACCTGTACCTGCCTATGGATACTATAATTAGTTAAATTATATCACTTTAAGGGATAACCATTTTGATCAAGGTTATAGTAGAAAGTAACTAGTCATTATACAAAAATCCTTTTACTGAAAAAGGTGAAAGAGTTAACTAAAATACCTCTCTCTTTTTTAGTATACAAATTCCTTCACAAGGATTACTGTAAGCTTATATATCTGCTATCCGCAAAAGCAATACAGTAAATATCAACTTAAACCTTAATATTTAGGGAGCTATCATGATATATACATTATCATAGCTACCCTGGTGACCTGGCTCATTGGACCATACTTATTTTGAGTTGAATTTAGAGTAGTTTAAGCTACCCATGGGTACAATTAACTTAAGGGATATTTGTAACTAAGCCTTTTTATATACTAGCAGATTGTATAATAGTAAGAGGATCTCTAGTAATCACTTGTGCCTGAGCAATTGTAGCAATCATCTGCATATGTGGAGGGCAATGAGTACGTTATAAGGGTGTTGTTAAATTGGGTGGTATAGAACATGGTTTCTTTCTGAGTAGCTTAATGTTGCCATAATAGTAATTTTATTATTTACACAGCAACATTTACTAAATATTCCATAGAATTGCCTTGTTGGTGCTTTTTCACTCTTTGTTGTTCCTTGGTATTACTAACAATACATTCAGTAAGCCTATTTTATTATTGCCCATTTTATACACTGTTTTTCTTTCTGGTTTTGTTGTTACCTATCTTATATGATAGACAATATAGAGTAGCGTATATTATTCTATCTACTTTTTGAACTTTGTAGTAGTTTATTGACAAGGACTATTCAATATGTGTAAAGGAAAAATATTTATACTTTACACGATACAATATTATTGATAGCATGCTTCGTTACACCGAATTACTTTTTTTCTATTGGTTTTTGAAGCTTATTAATCCCTGTTTTACCATAATAGGTATATGGGGTTACAAAAAGATAAGGTTTTGCTGCTAATAATTCTTATTGTATACTTTATTGGTTCACTCTTTATGCTTGTGCTATAATATTATTATTTATCTTGTAGGAACAACAAATATTCTTATACTAAAAGATTATGAATTCAGCCTATAATTGAAGTCATTCTCTTTAGCTTTATCTTCCTTGGCCTGGCGTAAAAATACCAATATTTCCTTTTCATCTCTGGTTACCAAAAGCTATGTAGAAGCACCTACAACGGTAGTGTTCTTCTAGCAGGTATCTATTGAAATTAGGCTCTTAGGATTCTTACGATTTTAGTATTCCTATTTCTACTACTTCATTTTATGCTTACCTATTATATCATTATAGCGATGATTTCTATTGTGCTGTCTCCTTTACTGTTTACGTCAAGTTGATCTAAAACGGATAATCGCTATTCCTCAGTAGCACATATGAATTTCCTTATCGGTTATTTTCGCCAACAATATCCTTGGTGTTGTGGATCTTTACTATTACAAGTTGCACAGGTATATCATCATAGCTCTCTTTATCCTTATGGTATAATTTATGACGATATAAATCAAGGAATCTCTATTATTTTCGAAGTTATCCACTATCATGCCTATGTTATATTTTGCTTCTTCCTCTTTTCTTAAGCAATTTGGGATTTCATCAACAATGAACTTTGTCGCTGAGATGACTGTGTTTTAGGCTTATTTAATGCTATCCTTCAATAGCTATATTAGCCTCGTTGGTGTTTATTATCTGCAGGTATTCCCTTATATTGG
>Ga0209005_1000012_pt1 | contig 19338 bp, 15 predicted proteins | sample TexAe_RefH0_O2_FD_187952 | JGI IMG/M metagenome (GOLD analysis project Ga0209005, IMG submission 187952) | Forest soil microbial communities from Davy Crockett National Forest, Groveton, Texas, USA - Texas A ecozone_RefH0_O2 (SPAdes) (version 2) | ecosystem: Environmental > Terrestrial > Soil >... | reverse complement strand
TCCTCCTCCTGCTACTTCGAAAAATGAAGTATTAAAATTTCTATCTGTTAATAACATTGTAATTGCACCTGCTAATACAGGTAAAGATAATAATAATAATACAGCTGTTACTAACACAGCTCATCCAAATAATGAAACTTTATGTAAATTTGTACCTGGACATCTTATGTTTAATAAAGTAGTTATGAAGTTCATAGCTCCTAATAAAGAACTAAGACCAGATAAATGTAAACCAAAAATAGCTAAATCTACACTTGGACCACTATGACTTTGTATACCAGATAATGGAGGGTATAAAGTTCAACCTGTTCCTATACCTTGTTCAATATTTGTTCCTATTACAAACATAGCTATTGATGGTATTAATAATCAAAAACTAACATTATTAAGTCTTGGATAAGCCATATCTGGACCTCCTATCATTAAAGGCATTAAAAAGTTTCCAAATCCTCCAATTAAACCAGGCATTACCATGAAAAATATCATTATAATAGCATGAGTTGTTATTATACTATTGTATAATTGATTGTCTGCTATAAATTGTACACCAGGTCCAGATAATTCCATTCTAATTATGATAGAATATGCTGTTCCTAATAAACCTGCTATAAATGCAAATATTAAATATAAAGTACCTATATCTTTTGCATTACTAGATCAAAATCACCTTTCGAATTTCATTTTTATTTTTAATTATTATATATTCAGGGATATCTAAAGGATAAGAAGGAATTGAACCTTAGATTTTCGATTTGCAGTCGAACTAAATAACCATATTTAAACATATCCTTTACTAATATGAGATATTACGTAATTATATATATTAATTTTATTATTTCATAATTGAAAAATATAAAAAACATTATTATTAATGTTATAATTGATATTATTAATGGTAAGCAACTAGACAGAATTATATTTTCAGATTTAATATAATTATTAATTTCTACATTTTTATTTATATTTTGAATTATTTTATTGTTATATTTATATTCAGTTTTTTCAAAGTATATATTTTTTATTAATATTAAATAATAAACTGCACTAATTACACTTGTAATTATAGCTACTATTACTGTAAATATAAATCCCTTATCTATTGCTACAGTTAAAATCATTTGTTTTCCAAAAAATCCTATTAAAGGTGGAATTCCTACAAAAGAAAAGAAAGTTAATGATAAACTTATGGATAATACAGGATTTATAAAAAAAAACCCTTTTAACTGTGATAATAATTGAATAGGAGAATACTCTCTTTCTTTTATATCATATTTTTTATTTGATATATATGTATATAAATTATTACCCATTACTATTAATATTAAAAAAGTATTTAAATTCGATATAGTATATTGCATTATATAAAAAAATAATGCTCTTATAGATTCTAAATTATTTATTGACAATCCTAATAACATAAATCCTATATGAGATATAGTACTATATGCAAATAATCTTTTTATTCTATACTGAACTAATCCTAGAACAGAACCTATTATAAACGAAAGTATACTAGAGATAATTAAAGTATTTGATCAAGATAATCCTACTCAGCTATCGTTGTATGTATAATAAGACAGATTATATAATAATATTAAAATAGATATTTTTGGTATTATTGCAACAAAAGTTGTTACTATTGTAGGTATTGCATCATATACATCTGGACTTCAAAAATGGAATGGAGCAGCAGAAATTTTAAATAATAATCCTATAGATATAATAGCTAATGCTATTTGTACATATAAATATTGTGTATACATATATATATATAAATATACTATATTTACATTATCTATATATATTTCAGTATTATATACATTATTTTTTAAAGAATTAAATATATTATTAATTATATATATATTTTCTATATTAGTATTACCATAATTTATATAGATTAAACTTATTCCTAATAATATTATACAAGAAGATAATCCTCCTAATAAAAAATAAGTTAATCCTGCAGTTATAGATGCTTCTGAATTTCTATAAATAGATGATATTAAATATAAACTATAGCTTTGTAATTCTATAGCTAAAAAAACAGATATTAAATCTGAACTTAACACTAAAAATATAACACCCATTATACAAAATAATAATATTAATGGATATTCTATAATTCTATACTGATCTGACATTTTATTAATTATATTAGTTACATTTTGTATATATTTATTATTTAAAGTTGTATTTTTAATAAATACTGTACGAGGGTAAACAGAATTTATACATATTATTATAGCACTTATTATTAATATAAATATTATAAAAACAAGAATATAGTTTTTTATATCTATATAACCATTATATAATATTAACCCTTTATAGGAAAAATTAATATTTAAAATTAAATATAATAAAAGTATTGTATTTATTAATATAAATACAGAAATTCTTGCATATATAATTGAACTATCTCTTCTATTATTCATAGCATTAGATGTTAATAATAGTAATGTTGAATATATTAACATATTATTGGTTTTTTAAAAACATTAAAAATTTTTCTAGAGATACAGATTCTATCACAATAGGCATTGAACTATGTCATAATCCACATATTTCTGAACATTGTCCATAATTAACACTTTCTCTATTAGAATAAACAGATATTTGATTTAATTTAAAAGGATATGCATCACATTTTAAACCTAATGATGGACTAGCTAAAGAATGAATTACATCTGTAGATGATATATTAAATCTAGAATGAGTTAATTCTGGTAATATTACTCTATTATCTACATCTAACATTCTTAATCTTCCTTTTTCCAATTCCGTTTCATTAATCATATATGAATCGTAAGCTATAAATTCATTATCACTAGTTAAAAAATCAGGGTACTCGTAACTTCAATATCATTGATGTGCTTCTACTTTTAATGTTATTTCAGGATCTGTTACATCATCTGTAATATATAATAATTTAAATGAAGGGAAAGCTATAACTATTAGAATAATTGCAGGTAAAATAGTTCATATTAATTCTATAACTGTTCCATGTATTAAATATATATGACTGAATTTATTTTTAGTGTAATTTCTTACAATTGATATCATTACTCATATAACTAAAAATAATATTGTTATTAAAAAATACATAATATAATTATGTAATTCTACTATAGCTTCCATTAATGGACTAGCACTATCTTGGAAATATAAACCTCAAGGTTGAGGCACATCACATTTATATATAGTTAATTCTTTATTAATTAAATGTAATTCTGTTATTAAGAAAAAAATTAAAAAATTTAATTAAATTGCTTTTCTGAATTAATTTATTGTAATATAAATATATATATTATACATATGAATTTTCTTTCATTTTTAACGTTTTATTTATTAGTATAATTGAAAGATTTAATATAATTATGCATATATTAAACTTGAAACTGAAAATCCTATACTATCTAATATTATATTAGGATATATTCCTAATATAATAGTAAAGAATAATAATATTATTAATAATAAAAATTCTCTTTTATTTAAATCTTTCATATTAATTAAGAAAAATTTAGAATAAGTTCCCCCAAATATTGTTTTATTAGCCATATATATAGTATAAGCAGCTGATAGTACTATAGATGAACAAGCAAATGCACCTAATAAAGGTAATCTTGAAAAAGATCCAAATAAGCTAAGGAATTCTCCCACAAAATTTAATGATAAAGGAGTTCCAGCATTACTTAAACATAAGATAAAAAACATTACAGAAAATAATGGTATTATTTGTGTTAATCCTTTGTATACTGAAATTAATCTAGTATGTGATCTATCATATAATATTCCACCTACACATATAAATAGACCTGAAGATACAAAACCATGTCCTAAACCTAATAATATACTACCTTCTATTCCTTGTATTACATTACTAAAAGATGCCAATAAATATACTGCAGCGTGAGATACAGAACTATATGCAATAAGTTCTTTAATATCTATTGTACGTAAAGTACTTATACTAGCATATATTATGGTTATTACTCCTATAACATAGATAAAATAAGTATAATTAATGTAGGCTTTAGGTATAATAGGTAATATTAATCTAAATATACCATATAAACTTAATTTTAAAACTATAGCAGCTAATATAACACTTCCACCTAAAGGTGATTCTACATGAGCTTTTAATAATCATGTATTTAAAAATATTACAGGTGTTTTTACTGCAAATGCTATAAAAATACCAACAAATAATATAAGTTGTATATTATAATTTAAATTACTTTTAAATAATAAATCTAAATCAGTTCCACCTAGTATTGTTAATATATATAATATAGCTAACAATAAAAATAATGAACCAGTTAAAGTATATAAAAATAAATAAAAACTAGCTCTTATTTTATTATTAGACCCATAAATACCTATTAATAAAAATAAAGGTATTAAAGTACTTTCAAAAAATATATAAAATAAAAATATATTTAATATTAAAAAAACTAACAATAATAATATTTCTAATGATAATATTATTATTATATATCATTTTTGGTTATCTGATATAGAATATCAATTAGATAATATTACTAATGGCATAATTATTGTAGTTAACAAAATAAAATGTATAGAAATACCATCTATTCCTATATACATATTAATCCCTTCTATTTTTCTTATTTCTTGCACAAATTGATAATCTATATTTGAAAAATCAAATAATATAAATATTATTAAAGATACTATTAAACTTACTAACGTTGAAATTAAACCTATTTCTCTTATTTTTTCATTATTTTTATTTACTAAACATAATATAATAATACCTATAAGAGGAGCTAGCACTAAAAGTGTAACTAACATAATGGGTTAATACCCCAATGTACTTCTATAATCACATAAAAGATATATCTTTTATAAATAATTTAATTAAATAAATTTAATTAAGTTTTAGTTTTTATGATCCTCAATAATATATAAATATATATAAGAATAATCAAACTATATCAACAAAATGTCAATATAATATACCAGCTTCTAATCCTAAATGATGATTGTCAGTTAAATGATAAGCTAATACTCTTCATAATCCTACTAATAAAAAGATAGTACCTATTATTACATGTAATCCATGAAAACCAGTACCAAAATAAAAACATGTTCCAAATACACCATCACTTATAGTGAATGAAGAAACAGAATATTCTATACCTTGACACGCAGTAAATAATAAAGCTAATATTATAGTATATAATAATCCATTTAAAGTATCCTTTCTATTACCTTTTATTAATGAATGATGAGCATATGTAACTGTAATTCCTGATGATAATAGTAATATAGTATTTAATAAAGGTAGTTCAAAAGGATTTATTACTTGAATACCTACTGGAGGTCATTGAGTTCCTATTTCTATTTCTGGCCCTAAACTACTATGAAAATAAGCTCAAAATATAGCAAAGAAAAAAAATACTTCTGATATTATAAATAAAGCTACACCAATATATATTCCTTTTTGTACAGCTAATGTATGATATCCTCGATATGTACCTTCTACTATTATATCTCTAAATCATAAACACATAGAGTATGTAACTGCTAGTAAAGCTAAAAAAAAAAATATATATATCTTTTTAAACATATGTAAACTAAATGCACCTGTTATTGTTAACGCTCCTATACATATACTAGTTAATATAGGTCAAGGTGAAGGAGAAACTAAGTGAAAAGGATGACCAACTGATTTATAAATAGTTTTAGCTTGTAAGTTAATTATTTTTAATATTTATATATTTCACGTAATATTAATAACATTAGGATTATATTTAGTATAAAATTAAGGATATATATTGGTTATAAATATTTTCTATTTATTAATTCTTAGACTCTAAATTATATTCTAAAAAATTAAAAAAGGGTATAAATACAAGAAAATACATAAAATATAAACTTGTGAAAATTTGTCCTAATTCTATAAATGGACTCTCTACATGTTTAGCTCCAAGTATCATTAAAGATAAAAAGATTGCAATAAAAATATAAAATATTACTTTATTTAAAGGTTTATATTGAAATCCTCTAAATTTATGTACATCTAAAAAATTCATAGAAATTATTATTAATAATGCAGAAAACATAGCTATAACTCCTAATAATTTATTAGGTATAGAACGTAAAATAGCATAAAAAGGTAATAAGTATCATTCAGGTACTATAGCAGGAGGAGTTTGCATAGGATTAGCCATAATGTAATTATCACTATCACCTAATAAATTAGGTACAAAAAAAACAAATGCAGATAGTACAAATATAAAAATGAATATAGTTATTAAATCTTTAAATGTATAATAAGGAGAAAAAGTTATTCTATCTACATAATTACCTACTCCTAAAGGATTACCTGATCCAGCTTTATCATGTAAAGATATTAAATGTAAAAGAACTAATACTGCTAGTAAGAAAGGAAATACATAATGAAGAGAAAAAAATCTATTTAATGTTGCATTATTTACAGAGAATCCTCCTCAAATAAATTCAACAATATCTTGACCTAATCAAGGTATAGCACTCATTAAATTAGTTATAACTGTAGCTCCTCATAAACTCATTTGACCATACGGTAGTACATAACCCAGAAAACCAGTAGCTATCATTACTATTAATATAATTGTACCTATAACTCATACTAATGTTCTAGGACTTTTATATGATCCATAATACATACCTTTTCCTATATGTAAATAAACTAAAAAAAAGAAAGCTGAAGCTGTATTTGCATGTAGATAACGTATCAATCATCCATTATTTACATCTCTCATTATATGTTCTATAGAATTAAATGCCTCTAAAACACTACTATTATAATGCATAGCTAATGTAATACCTGTTATAATTTGTATTCCTAAACATACAGCTAACAATGATCCAAAATTTCATAAATAACTTATATTAGAAGGTTGAGATGAATCAATTAAATAAGCATTTAATAATTTTAATATAGCATTATTTTTTAAAATTCTCATATATTATTTTAAATTTTAAACTAAAATATTACTATCATAATAAATATAAGTTATAGTATTATTAATTAATGTAATTCTATATTATCTTTTATGTAACTACAAGTTAATACTACAAATACTTGAGCTTGAATAAAGGCTATTCCAAATTCTAACGCTGAAAAAGCAATAATAAATGCTAAAGGTAATAAACTTACAAAAAAATAAAATAAATTTGTTGTCATTATTTTAAAAGTTAAACCACTTAGTATGTTAAGAAGCATATGACCAGAAAAGATATTTGCAGCTAATCTTAAACCTAAAGATAAATTTCTAGCTAAATATGATAAAAATTCTATTAATACTAATAACGGTACTAATCCTAAAGGACATCCTTTAGGTACAAATAAAGATAAAAATTTTACATTATGTAATACTATACCTAATATAGTACTTCCTATTACTATTGTAAAACTTAATGCAAATGTTAAGATAAAATGACTTGTAGTAGCAAAACTATAAGGTATTAAACCTATAAGATTATTTATTAAAATAAACATAAAAAGTGCATATATATATGGAAAATATATTTGACCTTCACTTTTATTTATTTGACTTATAACTATACTTTTCATAGTATCATATAGTACTTCTTTTGTTAATACTCAGTATTTATATAAAACTTTATTTATTTTAGTTGTCATTATATTTAATAATATAATTATTAAAAAACTTTTTAATAAATATTCTATCATATTATTAAAAGATAGGTGAGTATTAAATAATATAGGCATATCTATAGTAACATAATCTCTTATTTCAAATTGTTCTAAAGGGTTTGTAAATAAATTATTTTGCAATTTTATTTTTTTATTTAAATCATATAAATAGTGTAATTATTATTATTTTTTATAATATTATAAGAATTAAAAGAATTATTATTTATAACATATAATTAATTAGTGACCCTCTATAATGTGTAGGTGTCACTATCCCCTCCCTCCCCCTACACATGGTTGTTATTTAATTACTATTTTTAATAAATTTATAAAAATAATAGCTAAAATTAACAGTACAATAGTTAATTTTAACATTGATCATTATTTTTATAAATTAAAATATTGAATTTTTAAATTATAAAAGCTTGTTGTATAGGTAAATTTACAAAAGAATGAGGGCTAGGTGGACCAGTTAAATTTCATTCTAAACTAGGAGTAGATGTATTTAAATCATTTCTTAACTTATCAGAATAAAATAGAGGGTTACGTCATACGTATCTAACAATAGCTTTTCCTTTTTCAAGATATAATCCTAAACAAATCATAAATAAAATAACAGCTCCAAGTGATAATAAAGAACCCATACTACTTACAGCATTTCATCCATAAAAAGCATCAGGATAATCACTTACTCTTCTAGGCATACCTTGTAAACCTAAGAAATGTTGAGGAAAGAAAGTTATATTAACACCTATAAAGAATATTCAAAAATGAATTTTTGAAGTAAAATCTTTTTGATCTATACCTAACATTTTCACACATCAAAAATATCAACCACTAAATAAACCAAATACTGCTCCCATACTTAATACATAATGAAAATGAGCTACTACATAGTATGTATCATGAAATGCTGCATCTAAAGATGCATTAGCTAAAATTATACCACTTAAACCTCCAATAGTAAACATTACAACAAAACCTAAAGTAAATAACATATAAGGTGTTAATTTAATAGTACCTCCATAAGAAGTAGCTAATCATGAAAAAATTTTAATTCCTGTTGGAACTGCTATAATCATAGTAGCTGCTGTAAAATAAGCTCTAGTATCTACATCTAAACCTACTGTGTACATATGGTGACTTCACACTATAAAACCTAATACTCCTATAGATAACATGGCATATACCCTATTATTTTTAATTTTAATATTTAGCTTACTTGTAATAGTTTTTTTAAGATTTGCACTTAAATAACATTCTTATCAAAAATGCGCTTTACTATTAAGCTAAAAAACTTTTATAATATATTATAATATATTATAAATATGAAGAATAATAGATTTGAACTATTAACATTATATGTGTAAAATATATGCTCTACCATTGAGCTAATTCATCTACAGAGAATATTCGATTTGAACGAATGTAATAAAAATATTAAATAAGTCTCAAGCTTACCGCCTTAAACCACTCAGCCAATTCTCTTAAATTATACAAGAGTATCTAGATTTGAACTAGAAACTTAAAGTTTGAAGCTTTTTATTTTACCGTTGAAACTATACTCTTTAAATTAATCTTCGGAAGAGAGATGATTTGAACATCTAGATGTATAAACATAATATTTAGCAAATATTTTGACTTACCCATGTCAACTTTTCCTTAATCGAGTTAAGTCGGCCTTGATCCGACATATCTTTTCCTGACAAGAAAATCGTTTACCAATTAACTATTAACTCACATTTACAATTAATCGAATTCGAATCGATACATATCGTTTGGAAGACGATGGGTCTACCATTAACCTATAATTGTTAAGACCTCCAGGATTTGAACCTAGATATTCATGCTTAAAAGGCATACATTTTACCATTAAACTAAGATCTTCTTTTTTTTGTTCTATATATAATAGAAAAATATTCAATTTAATTTTCATTATAAAAATACATATATTTATAATAAATTCTTTTTATTTAATGAAAATTAATAATTATTATTTATATTGTTTTGAAGAAATATTCAAAGCTTTCTTTCCTAACTCAAATATTAAACCTACTGTTATTAAAATAAAAAAAATTAACATGATTATTAATCCATATACACCATTATCATAGGCACTTATAGTATAAGGATATATTAATAATATCTCCAAATCGAATAATAAAAATAATAGTCCGAAAATAAAGAAAGAAATTGAGAACTGAGTCCTATTCTGTCCTAAAAAAGAATGAAATCCACACTCGAAAGCAGTCTTTTTTTCTAAATATGGTTTATGGTATGAAAAAATAAAATTTATTAATAAAAGTATTATAGCTAATATTGTTATTATTAATATATATATAGTAAAACTATGCATCTTTTTTTATTTTAAGAATCATTCACTATATATTTTGAAATTTGTTTTTTTTAAGATAATGATATTGTTCCTCTTAATCTATAGAAAGCTACTAAAATACCTAAACCTATAGCTGATTCTGCAGCGGCTATAACTATAATATATATGGCAAAAACCTGTCCTGTAACATCTTCAAACATATAAGAATTAATTATTATTAAGAATGTAATGGATAATAGCATAATTTCTATAGATATTAGCATTAATATAATATTTTTTCTATTTAACACAAAACCTAACAAACCTATTAAATATAATAATAAACCTAATTTCATGTATTTTGAATAATTATTCACTATATATTTTGAAAATTAATTATAATATTTAATTTGTTTTTATTTTTTCTAAAATACTTATTCCATATTTAATTCACCCACTTATTAAAAAAAATTTTTGTTTTTCTTTTATTTATACTATTGAATTTATACATCTTATATATTACAAAAATATATATTAATAATCTATTAATATACTTAGTATATATTTATTATAATAATCATAAATTAAATAATATAGATTCGTTAAAATATATAATACAAGGTATTATAATTATAATACCTATTATTAAAGGTAATAACTTTGTTCAACAAAATGACATTAATTGATCATATCGTATTCGAGGAAAACTAGCTCTTACTCAAATAAATGAAAATATTAAAATTATAGTTTTAATAGAAATTCCTAAGGCATATGTTAAACTTAATAATATTTGATTATTAGATGTGTTTTTAATAGTATCTATTATAATACTAAAATTATCAAATAAATATAATTTATCTCTTAAACTATATATACCTGATTCTGTACTAGTAGTTAAGTAATTGTAATACATATTATTTATTATATCTATATATTGATTAAGTTGAAAAGTCTCTTTTATATTATTTATTATAAATAATATATTAAATGTATTATTACTTATAACTGTTTCTGAAATACTGAATATAGATAATATAAACAAATTTAAACTTACAAATATAGTATATAATAAGAAAATAAATAAATATATAAATGTATATATTATCTCTTCTAAAAATGAAAATATACTTATTATATCATATCCTCCTAGTAATATTAAAGTTATTAAAATACAAATTAAAATTATACTTGCATATTCACCTAAAAAGAAAAAAACGAATATACCAGCTGCATGCTCTGTCATAAATCCACTAACTAATTCTGATTCAGCTTCTGCTAAATCAAAAGGAGCTCTATTAGTCTCAGCTATAGAAGCTATAAAGAATATATAAAATAAAGGAAACAGGGGTAATATAAATCAGATTGCTTTCTGCATTTCTACTATTACACTTAAATTTAAAGTACCTGTTAATAATACTATTAATAATAAGGCTGAACTTAAAATTAACTCATAACTAATTAATTGTGCAGTACTTCTTAACGAACCTAAAAATGCATATTTAGAATTAGCAGATCATCCTGCTAATAGTATACCATAAGTAGATAATGATGACACTATTAGCATATATAATAATCCAAAATTAAAATCATATATTGAAATACCAGGCCCATAAGGTATCATAGCATATCCATATAAAGAAAATAATAATGTAATTAAAGGTCCTACAAAAAATAATATTATGTTAGCTTGTGTAGGATATACATATTCTTTAATTAAAAGTTTAAGTGCATCAGCAAAAGCTTGTAATAAACCATAATAACCTACTATGTTAGGACCTACTCTTCTTTGCATACTAGCCATAGTTTTTCTTTCAGCAATTGTTATAAAAGCTACAGTCATTAAAACAGGTATAATTAATATTAATACTTCTACCGTATTTATTAAATTAATATAAAACATAAATATAAGACTTACAAATTTTGTATACAAAGCATAACTAGAATTAAAATGAATATATTTTATATTATTTATTTATTATGTGAATAAAATCACAAACTTGTTTTTTTTGCTACTGAAATTTATTATATATATTAAAAGTTGGTGTTGATGTTAATATTAAAATATTTATTAACAATAAAGATTTATTTTAAAATTAATAAAAGACTTATTAATATAATTAATAGTAACTCACTATTAATATCAAAACTTATAAAATAAATGTATATAATAAAACCTGACATTATATATAAAGCATAATAAGTAACAAGACCTGTATCTAATTTTGATAATTTATTACCTAAATATAATAAACCTACTTCTAACCCGTATGGACCTAAATATTCTACTGAACCTTTATCTATAAATTTTGTAGTTTGTCCTCCTAAATTTAATATAACTTGTGATATAAATTTATTATAATAAAACTCAAATAAAGCACGCTGATTAAAAAAACTAAAAATATAATATACTGCTATATTTAAAATAGAAATTATATTTATATATAAATTTATTTTGTATTCTATTATATTTTTTATAATAGGTAAATTAAATATTTTAAATATATTAATTACAACTATATATAACACAAAAAATAAAACAGATAATATAAAGGGTAACATTTTAACGGATACAGGTATAATATTTTCAGTATTTATTAAAATTTCATTTATAGGATGTATATATATACTATTATCTGAAAAAAAATCTGATCCTAATCCTATATAAATCTCTTTAGCAAAATATCCGAATACTATAGAAAATATGCTTAAAATAATTAAAGGTACACTCATAAAAAAATTAGATTCATGTATTTTTTTATAGTCAATTAACAATCCATTAGGATTAGAAAAAAAACTTAAATATAAAATTTTAATAGAATATAATGTAGTAAATATTGCTGCTATTATAGCAACAGAATATACAAATAAAGAAGATAAAAAAAATTTTCCATATGCTGATTCTAAGATGAGATCTTTAGAATAAAAACCAGTCATAAATGGTAAAGCAATTAAACTTAAAGAAGCAATTAACATTACAGTATAAGTTAAAGGTAGATAAGATTTTAATCCTCCATACTTTCTAAGATCTTGATTATCATACATAGCGTGTATAACTGAACCTGCACCTAAAAATAATAATGCTTTATAAAATGCATGATTTATTAAATGAAATAAAGCTGTATTATAACAAGATAAACCTATAGCTATTACCATCATACCTAATTGACTCATAGTAGAATAAGCTATTATCTTTTTTATATCTTGTTGAAAAAATCCTATTAAAGAACTTGTCATAGTAGTTAATCCCCCTAATCACAAACATAATATTAAAACAGTACTATTATACTCTATTAAATTAGAAGTACGTATTAATAAATAAACACCAGCAGTAACCATTGTAGCAGCATGTATTAATGCAGAAACAGGTGTGGGACCTTCCATGGCCATAGGCAATCAAACATGAAGACCTAATTGTGAACTTTTTGCCATAGCTCCTATTAATAAACAAATTCCTATTAACATTATAATATTATCATTAAAATATGTAACTATTGAAAAGATTATAGAATAATTTAAACTTCCAAATGACAATATAACTATAAAGATACCTATTGTTAAAAAACAATCTCCTACTCTATTAGTTAAAAAAGCTGAAATAGAACTCTGATTTGCCGCTATTCTAGTATATCAAAAATTTACTAATAAATATGAACAAACACCTACCCCTTCTCAACCTACAAACATAACTAATAAGTTATTAGATGTAACTAATATTATCATCATAAATGTAAATAAATTTAAATAACTAAAGAATCTTTGATTATGGGGATCTGTTTCCATATACCCTATAGAATAAAAATGAACTAAAAAAGATACTATTAACACAGGTATTAACATGGATATAGTTAGAGAATCAAAATTAAAACTTCATAATACATATAAAATTTCAGAATCTATTCATCTAAATATATTGAAATATACCGAAATAGAATTAGTTCCTACTTCCAAAAATATTATTATACTTAATAGCATAATAATAAATATAGAACTTGTTGATATAAATTGAGCCCCCGTTTTACCTATTTTTCTACCTAAGAATCCTGCAGTTATAGAACTGATAATAGGTAATAATATTAACGAAAGATACATTTATATTACTTATTCCAATTTAATTTACATTATAATCACATTTAAAGTATACTTTAAATAAATACCATTAAAAATACAATTTTTTTTTATATTAAATAAAATATTCATATTATTATTTAATATTTATTTTAATTGCTCCCACCATAGCTAATAATAAAATTAATAAAGATATTATAAGTCATATAAATAAATTAGTGTATATTATATTACCTATAGCAATTATATCGGTACTTTCGATTAATGAACCTTCTCATGTATTATAAAATATATATTTAATATTATTTAAATAAATATTACTATACATATTACTATAAAAATACATAACCCCAAAAAATAAAATAGATATATTAATAGATAAATATAAATTATTATTAGTTTCTGTTAACAATTCAGAAATTCTTATATCTATTAACATTAATGTAAATAAAAATAATATTGATACTGCTCCTATGTATACTAATAAATAAGAAATACCTATATATACTATACCTGTTAATATTAAATAAACAGAAACAGATAGAAATAAAATTATTAAAAAAAATACAGAAATAATAGGATTTTTGCTAATTATTACAAATAATCCAAATAAAATTAAAAATAAACTTAAAGTGTATAAAATGTACAAATGTACTTCACTATCAAAAATATATAAATATAACAATTAATTTTTGTAAATGATCTAAATAAAAAAAAATATTTTTTTAATATATTATATAATATATATTAAGTATATCAAAAAAAAAACATTTCTTATATTATTTAATTTCATTTATATTAATATAAAATTAAGCACCTCTATTACTTATAGGTATCTGATGACCAGACAATATTCTCGGAATATCTGAAATTTGTAATGTAAAATTTAGTAAATCATCAGTTTTTTTGTTTAAGTATGCTGAACGTTGAAAAGGAGTCATATTTTGTACTTCTCTATTATAGTCCTCAATAATTTGTGGTTTTATAATTTGATGTAATGTAGCATAATCTTGTTTAGTAATATAATATGTGTGAATATCTCTTCCAGGTTTTACTCATATACTAATATTAGAATTATTTGTTACAATAGTTCCCTCAATATGAGTAAATGGATATATTGCTCCATTAAAAATACTGTTTCTAGCGTCTGGCAAATTATTACTTCTCCCAGGATAATATCCTACTGCAGCAGGATCGATATTTCCATTAAATCCAATATTTGCAAAAGAGTTTTGATCAGCATATGCCGTAGGAACTTCACCTTTTTTTCAAATAGCTGAATCAAAATAAGGAAGATTTGAAGGTGTTGTTACTGCTATCAACCCCTCAGGTGAAACAGGACGACTTGGTCAAGTAGGAGTAGGTGAAGGGGGATTAGAAGTATTATTCATAGGAGAAATAATTAAGTCAATTAAAGATGAATACTCACCTCCTATAGCTAAAGGTTCAGCAAATTCTCTTAAAAATAGATAACATAAATTACGCATACATTCATAAATAATGTCTATTTTATTTAATGTAATTGTAATTGTATCTACAAATATTAAATAAAATATGCATAATATAAGCCAACTTATGAAGAATATATAAATTCTAAGTCATAAAGATATTTTTTTTAAACCTAATATTAAAAATATAATTAATGTACTTAAAAATATACTGCTAACAAAAATAATTAATATGATATTTTGATCAATATCATAAAAAAAAGTACTTAAATTTAATAATTTTTTCATTTTTTTCTATTTATATAAATTATAATTATAATCACATTTAAAGTATACTTTAAATAAATGCCGAAAATTAGGGGATTATGTTGGAATGATTCGAACATTCATAAATGAATACCAAAAATTCATAACTTACCATTAGTCCACAACATATCTTTTTTTTACATAAATAATAAATAGTATTAAACATGTTTAAGTTTACTGATAAATAATTTAAAGACTCTGCTTAATTTTTCAAAATACATAATTAAATTTTATGTAAAAAATTTTTCTATTATATTAATAATATATTAAAAATTAAATTTAAGCCCATATTTTCCTCTCTATAAATTATTTATAATTTATATAAAGTGTAATCAGTTTAAATTATATTATTTATGTAAAAAAACTTCTATATTAGACTTGAACTAATATACAGATATTAGAAGTATCTTGCTTTACCAATTAAGCCAATAGAAGAAAATAATTAATAGAAAGAAAAGGAATTGAACCTTTGATAGCCAAAGCTATTGAGTTTACAGCTCAACCCGAAATACCAACAAACGGAATCTTTCTTTACCAAGAGAGAAAATCGAATTCTCATTATTAATGCATGAAATTAAAGTTTTAACCAATTAAACTATCCTGGAAAAGGAGGATATCCTGATTTGAACAGGAATAAACTGTACCACATTCAGTAGTTCTACCGATTAAACTATATCCACCTTATTTATGGATAACAAGATTTGAACCTGTACGAAAATATCATCTCAACCTAAACGAGACCTGTATACCAATTTCAGCATATCCATAAACACGCTTAATGTAAGACTTGAACTTACAGCCCAAACATCTTCAATGTTATGCTCAACCAATTGAGCTTATTAAGCAATATAAATATGGAGAAATTAGGATTTGAACCTAAATTAATGATATGCAAAATCAATGTTCTACCTATTAAACTATATCCCCTAAGTATTAATTAAAAAAATTAACCCATAAGGGAATCGAACCCTTATATCAACAATGAAAGTGTCGAGTCTTAACCATTGGACGAATGAGTCTTATTTATATACTTAATATCCGAAAAACGATTTGAACGTTTACGATTAATATCAATAAATTTTAAGTTTATACTGTCTACCAATTTCAGCATTCGGATTTATTAAGGTTAGAATGATTCGAACACTCATCTAAGCTATCATGAGCAGCTTGCTTTACATTAAGCTATAACCCTTTGCAGCTTAAGGAGTCGAACCTTAAATTTATGATCATGAGTCATAAGTGTTACATTACACCAAACCGCTTTAGTCTTATATAAGATTTGCACTTATTTCTACCGATTACAAAACGGTTACATTACTATTATGTTAATAAGACTTAAAATTTATTTAATTCGAGATCTATAATTAGATTATAATAGACATTTAAGTCTAAATTAATAGAATATAATATTAAACATGTATAGCAAATTAAAAATTAGTATTTTATTATATAAAACCTATTTATTTTGATTTGTAGTAGTATACTACATTTAATGTAAAAGTATCATAAAATAAATTTCAAGTCTATATGTATTCAACTTTTATTTTTAATTAACGTAGCTTTTTTGTATGCCTATTTTTATATTTAAATATATATTTAAATAAAATTTAAAAATCTATAAAACAAGATTTTTATACTATTATTTACATAAGTATAATATTATTATTAAATAAGCAACAAATAAACCATTGGTTAATACAACTAACTCCTTTCGTACGAAAGTTCTATTCTTATTTTACTTTACATCCTCTAGAAGATAGAAACCATACTGTCTCACGACGTATTAAACCCAGCTCGTGTAGCTTTTTAATTGACGAACAGTCAAACCCTTCATGGCTCTTACATTCATGAGGAAAAGCTAAGCCGACATCGAGGTGCCAAACAGCGCACTCAATTTGAACTCTCTGGCGCTATCAGCCTGTTCAATTTGTTATAATAATTATAATTATTTCCATTTTTCTCAAAATGGTTCAGACTATGTATTTATTTTATATATTTTTAATTTAATATGTACTTAATCAATATTTTACACCGTAACTACCATTTCTATTTTTAGAATTAGTATTAACATATGCAGTATTTGATTTTGATAATCCTCTTAATACAAGTGTTGATAATTTATTATAAGAAGAATATATATTTTTTAAAGATCCTTTGTAACTTATTTTATATACTGCTCTAGAAGCTGTTAATCGTTTCGTTAATCTTCCTTTAGCTTCTACTCTCAAACCACTTACATGTTTATTTTTAAGACGTGATATTATATTTATATATTTGTTCTTTTTTAAATTAAACAATAAATTATTTAATTTATTATCTACTTTATTAAATTCATTATATGTATTATTTTTTTCTACTTCTCTTTCTCTATAAAATAAAGGATGTAATTTAACTATTTTACCTAAACTTAATCCTTTTCTTATAACTTTTAAAGCTTTTTTTTTTCTATCATTTAATTTATTCATCAAAGCGTCTAAAAACATAGTATTTTCTAAATATAAATACTTAAGATTTACTATATTAATATTTACTTTTTTTTTATAAATTTTATATAATTTATTTTTTAATTCTGTTAAGTTATTATTATTAAATTTATAATTAGTTAAATAAATAATACCTAAATAATACTTACATATAAAAACTTTCTTTAAATTCATATAAAAAATCTTTTTTAAATTATTTAATATATATTTATTACTATTTATATTAAATAATTTAAACATATTATTATATTCTATATTTTCATTGTTATATAAAAACATATTAAGATTATAATAGGGTATTAATTTTAATAATTTAAATATTACACCTTTTTCTGTATATTTAAAAGGAGAGTTAATTTTCATTAATTTTTTTTTATTTAATAATCTAGTTTTAGATTTATTTCTTTCTAATAAATATTTAAAATACATATTTAATCTAGACAATTTTTTTAAAATAAAAAATTTTTCTCTATTATAAACATATATAGTAATAAATATTTCTTTAATACTATATTTAATTTCAGGTTTACTAATATATAATTTATTAACGGATCTATTTTTATATGATTTTAAATAAAATTTTCTTCGTAATCTATATTTAGATAACCTATTTGATCTTAAAGTTTTTTTTATTAAAATATTTTCATAATCTGTATTATTGGAAAAATATAATAACTTATTATTTTCAACATAAAATAAATTTAATATATTATTAATAAAAGAAAATTTGCTTAAAATAAATTTACTAAAAAAATTACCATAAATAGATGTTAAGTTAGTATATTTAATATTAACAGGTATTTTTTTATATGTTAAATTAGAATTAAAATAATGATAAATTAATTCATAAGCTTTTTTTTCATTATTATTTAATAAGAATAGATTTTTTTTATTAAAGGTATATATACTAGATGATCATTCAGATACAGAAGATATATATTTCAAATACTTATGAAAAACAAATTTTTTCATAATTTAAGATAAATAATATACATTAAAATATTTATTTTAATCATTTTCAATTAAAGTATTAAAAATATTAAAATATAG
>Ga0209005_1000011_pt1 | contig 19967 bp, 11 predicted proteins | sample TexAe_RefH0_O2_FD_187952 | JGI IMG/M metagenome (GOLD analysis project Ga0209005, IMG submission 187952) | Forest soil microbial communities from Davy Crockett National Forest, Groveton, Texas, USA - Texas A ecozone_RefH0_O2 (SPAdes) (version 2) | ecosystem: Environmental > Terrestrial > Soil >... | reverse complement strand
GAAAGGGGGCGCAATGACATTATTGCAGGTAAATCCACCCAGGTTACTATTAAAGCTGGCACATGGGGGATTCCCAATGGCACTCAGGCTTGGGGTCGCCGGTTGAATAAAGACGGAAAGCCTCCTGCTGGTGACACGATCCTTCGTGTAGAGGATGACGCATACCGTGGTCAAATCGAATGGCTTAAATGGGGTCATAAGAATGGAACTTTGATCCGGGCGAGATACATTCCCGGATATAATACCTTGGATAAAGATTATCAGGATACAAAATTGGGTGTAAAAATAGTAGACGGTTTCCTGGATGATGGGGAACCTGTTGCTTTGATAACCATGCCGCATGGGTATAGTGAAATCGACGAGGATGAAAAGCCTATGCTTGTTCAGATGTTGAGGATTCATCATCAAAATCCTAAAAGCATTTCATGCAACCCGGAGAACGAATCTTTGCCTATGTTTTTTGAGGTAGAAGAGACTGACAATACAGATGATAGTTCTTTTCTTATCGAAACAAAAGGTCAATGCCTTCTTTTGGTGGGAGCCGCCGCCAACAAACCTGATAATATTCGGACACTGTTCGAGATTGTCAAGGATATGAATGATGGGGCTAATGTGTCCAAAGAGGATGCGGTAGATGCGTATAAATTCTTGCAGGCTTTCGCCGATTCAAAGCCAAAAATATTTTCCAATCGGATTAATTTGTATAAAACAAAAGTATCTGCCGTTTTGGAGAAAGCCAAGGCGTATAATATATTCGATCTTACAAAAGACGGATTTATTGCCGCCGGTGTAAACAAAAAAGAAATTATTTTGGAAGATGTTCCGGGGAAAGGAGAAAAAATGCTGGAATGGGCATACGATCACTGCCTCGATCCCGCCGTTCATGATGGCATATCCAAACTTCAATCAATCACAGACACTTTAAAATAAAAGACGATGTTAATAAATGCTTGGGTAATTTATGATGGCACTACCAATACCTACGTAGGGTCTGAAGGCATTCAGATTTCCATCAATTGTGAGCGCCTGCAAGCCTATTCGCCACGTCCTGTTTGGCTGAAAAGGACATTGTCTCCCGGGGATGGTACGACTATTATTTATGAACCCACATTCGCGCCTACATCTATTGAATTGTTAGATGTCAATACTATTCCCGGATTTTGGATTGAGCAGGATGGAAAGGATACGATGGTAGACGCTACAACCATTGCAGCATTCCAGGCCACATGTGACGCCTGTTGTGGTAGCGTCCCCTCTGTAGTCCCTAATATTTACGGAGGGAATGCGCCAACATTTACACCTGTAACACTTAATACATTTTGTGTCTTCAGGTTGGATGATGGTGGCGTAAATTCCATCAGTCAATTTTCCCTGGACTACCAGAACCAAATTTTGGGAGGTACGGTACTGCACAAAAGCCATATCACCGGCGTAAGTCACTATCAATGTCAATCTTTTTATACTACCTTGACTCCCGTTTTGGGAGATGTAATTACAAGTGGCGCATGCGGTAGTTAGTATATTGAATTAGTAAGTAATCCCGATGAGGATTTAAAGGGTATCTGATTCGGATGCCCTTTTTAATTAACAAGAAAATGTAAAGACAGTGCAATTACAGATCAATAGCGCCAATATAGGCACGTTCTTCGTCAAGGTGTCCTTTGATATCCTGAATAGAAGAGTGATATGGGATACGTCAGGGACAACCTATAACGGTTCTGGCGCATCCGCTGTAAAAGGAATTTCATTTAGCCTTATTGATCAATCCGGCGTCACATTGGAGAGTATTAATTTCACTTCTCCGCAAATACCCGGTCCTGTATCAAGCTCCAACTGGATATACACTACGGACTTGTCTTCTGTTGATTTCGCCTTTCTTTTTCAGACCTATCAGATTATTGCAGCGATACAGGATTCTGACAATAAAATATATCAGACCGCGCCCGTTTATAAAACCTTATGCCAGCCACAAAATATAACAGATAGCGGCTATGTGCCGGGAATTTTTCAGATCATACCCGATTGTATAAACAGTTCCTTGACAGTAAAAGAAGCAACGCTTCTGGTATATAATAGCCAGCAGCCAATATCCGTTTCGAAATCCGGGACTCTTAACTATCCGACAGGGACTATCGGGCCATTGGCATTCGCTAATACTCCTTTTAGCAATGATATAGTATATACAGGGCAGTATAACATTCAGTGTACGACAGTCGGAACATACGTATTGAACGATGACGTGTATGTGCTGGTAAGTTACGTAACCAATAATGTATTTCCGGTTACCTGCCAAAACAAAATATCTGACCTGATGTGCTGTATTGTAAAAGTACAGCAGACGGCTATACGGCATTGTGAAGATGAATTAGGGGAAAACGCAAGGCATCAATTATATGAAATTCTTCCTTATGTCGTTACTGGTATAGGAAAAGAAATCAGCGGACAGGATGCTTGTTTTGAAGCAGAGTATATCCGAAAATACCTGAATTGCAATTGCGGCTCTACGTCACAACAGCAAAGTGAATTTACCCCTATTAATCCGGCTGTTAATTCTATCGTTTTAACAGGAGTCGGAGGGACATCTGTTCCGCCCCCAACAATTACAGGTAATACACAAACCTACGCCATAGCCTCTAAAATATATCAGGTTGTAAAGGGAAATACTGGCGATTTGGCGTTTACGATAACGACCAATACCTCCATTACAAATACAGTCCAATATCTTATTACAATAAACTACGATGTTTTTGCCGGCTCTATTTTGGATGCCATATCAGAAGACCCCTCATTAATCAATCAATTAAATTCATTGGTTAATGTGCTTGGATTTAGTTCGCAGGGATTGAACGGTCTTTGTGTTATTGATTTGTCAAAAGCAAATTATTCCTTATCTATAGGCGTTAATAGCTCTACGATAATTACAAATATTGTTATTGGAGGAAATACTTTTACCGCTCCTGTAAATCTTTTTGCAAATAATGCCACGACGGTAGCTTCATGGCTGAATAGCCTTACGCTCGGAACTTTTTCGGTAACGGTCACATCCAACATCCTTACCATTCTTTCAATAGGAAATTCGAATGTCGTATCTACCATGACATTTACCGCCCCTAATAATACCCAGCAATTCCAGGCGACAACGGCCACAATAAATCAGGTACTTCAAGCATTATTTAATTATATATGCGGGCAAACAGCTCTTCAGGTGGCACTAGGAAATGCAGTAAGCCTTTGCTCTTTTGATTATAGCGGAAATGTTGTAACCACTAATTATCTGAACACCCAAAGCCAAGGATCATTTAATGCAGGGGTGGGATCTGCTATTTGTGCCATCGTTGCAAGAATGGATTCTTTAACCGGTCTGACCTGTTCTAAGCTACAGGCCATATTCTCGGATAACCCAAGTGCATCGTTTAACTACGCCAACGATAGATATTTATCCATAGTGGGCGGATCTTGTACCGCTTTAACAGCAAAACAACAGGCTTTGGCGTTTATTAATGCTGTGAATGCAGATAGTGCTACAAAGGCGGCCTTCTGTGCAATAAGTTGCACCGCTCCGGGCACATGTCCAGATGTTACCGGTGTTAACTTATCCTCTATTAATCAAACTACAATAGGATTTTTTGGAGTGACATGGGCCAATACTCCATCTGCAAATCAATCCGTAACTGTAAGATATAGGGTTACGGGAACGACTACCTGGTTGGTTGCAAATAACAATGTGAGCATTTTCCCGAATGGAAATATAAATGGAACCACTCCTTTCCAAATATCTGGACTTGTTATGGGAACCACATATGACGTGTGGGTGCAGAATAATTGCGGCGGGAATGGTTTTGTGTCCCAAGTGACCACACCCGGAAATACTGTGATTAGTGGGAGTTTCTTGCTTGATAATATCTTGTATGCAATTTGCGGGGATGCGCCAACAACCTTGTATTCGAATATGGCATTTGGAACAGGCGTAACAATGTTTACGGATATAGGACTGACTACCCGAGTAACCGGATTTATATTTATCGCCAGCGTATCGACGGGGCAAATATTCAATATCGATACTTCTACCGGTGTGGTAGGATCTAATACAGGCAGCAATTGTGCATCTGGAATTTCTGGATCATATATTTTAGGAAACGATAGCAGTACGATTTGTTCCGGAGATCAAGTTACACTATACACTAACGGGTCGTTTGCTCCAGGAGTAACATTATTCCTTGACTCATCTCTAACTACCCCTGTCACCGGAAATGCTTTTGTTGTTCAAGTATCAACAAACGGAATATTTAATTTGAATACTTCCACTGGAGAGGTTGGTTCTTCTACTGGATCGTCCTGTAATACCACCACAGTAATTATTAACCAATCGCTATCCGGGGTTGCCATTAGTAATGTGACCGGTATAACAGGATTTGTGGCCAGCCCTCCATTCCCATTAACCGGAGGGACATCTACTGGTAGCCATTCTGATTTTACGGGTGGTATAAATGTAACCATAACCGGATCTCCGTCTCTTCCTGGTGCGTTAACCTTAACGGTAAATAGCACACTTATACAATGCGTAAATGTGACTACGGCAGGAACATTCGGATTTACTGCCAGACATTATTTGGCAACGGATGTGATTTCTATTGGATTATTCAGCGGTACGTGTTAAATGAAAAAATAACTGGAATCCAGAAATAGCGATAACTAAATGCCAAACACGAGCAAAAGTTCATTAGATAACCTTCTTAAATCCATATTATCAGTAATATCGGAAGAGCAAAATGCTATCTACCCACCTGCAATATTTTCGCAACAAGTTAACGTTATAACGGCTCTCCTTCTAAATAAGTTAGTAAAGATGTATCCTGGCGATCCAATTTCGATAGACATGCTTTCTCCTTTTATGATGTTTGCCATGCAGCCGGTGCAGAATGGAATTTTCTCTATGCCTCTCAATTATCGGAATATTTTGGGAGCGCCGTATGTTTTCAAGAAAGACTGTTCGGAAGTCCCACAAATTACCACTTACCAACAGTTCTTGACAGCACAATTGAAAGGAGGGTGTAGCGCCGTTCCGATTACCATAGTATCTGAGTCGGAATATAGTGTCAGGACAAGTTCAACCTATAAGCGGCCAACGCATGAAAATCCAATCGGGTATTTTACCATGCAAGTCAATGGACAAACATCCGTAAAAGTGTGCCCGTATGATTTAGGGACGGTAGCCGTCCTATATGTAAGACAGGAAAAAACATACACCTACGGATACATTCCCCAGCCGGACGACACCTACATTTTTGACCCAACGACAACAGTGGATAGCGAATGGGGATCTTCTGCTTTCCAACCGATTTTCGATGCCCTACTGTCATTATTCTCGGCTTATGTTAAAGATCCTGAGATGACAAGCTGGTCTAGGATTCTAAGTCAGGAGGGTCTTTTATGATATGGTATAGACTCATACAGGATCATGAGGGGCTTCCGGCTGGCGCAACGATATCTGAAGAAAAATTCATGGGAATTGATTATATTCGTAAAGTGTTTTTTGAACCAGTCGAAGATTATGAAATAATAGATTTTGTTGAATATAAAAACGAAATATTTTGCATCGAAAATGGAATTGACAAGATGCTTTTTTATAATGGTTCTGAATTGACCATGTTTTTAACCAAAAGAAATGAATTGCAATATAGGTGATATTGTTTTATATGCTATAAGTTACGCCATTTTTTTGGTCATCGAATCTCTGGCCATTAATGGATGGCATGAGGCGTGTAGAGGTTCATGCGTTCAGGATTTGCACAAAGGGAAAGTGTGTTCTGGTAATATTATATATAAATTGAATCCGTCATTCTTTGAAAAAAACAGAGGAAAGACTTGGTTTTTGCCCCTGTTCGGGTGCGTTCGCTGTGAAAGTAGCGCAATAGGAGGATTAATATTTTGGCCGACTGTTCTTTTTTTATTTGGGTTTCATTTTTTTGAAATATTCTTGTATATATTGAATACATGCGCTCTTACAACTTTAAATTACTGGGTGTATAAAAGACTATGATACTGCTAATTCTTGCAGACGTTATTTATGAGACATACGAAAGGGGCCGACCATTAGCCACTGCCAAGACGTATGGAAGGGAAGATATTGCCATGTTCGTAAGAATGGCATTGTCCAATAAAATGGTTCTTAATTATTATGGAACCAAAAAACTAAACGAAGGGGATGAATACTATATAACATGTGCATTATTATCGGTGCAACGATTCGAGTTGGAAGCGCCTGATTCCAGAGGTATGAGAAGGGCGGATATGAGTAAATTTGATCTGTATCGGCTTCCTAAGAATGCCCATATAACCAATGCGTATCCCGTTGGATGTGGGGGATCAGAAGGGGCATCTATTTCAATGGTCCAGCCAGGAGAGGAATTTTTTTATCAAAAACCAAAATTCAATTCCTTCAAATTCGGAGTGCCAAAAGGAAGAGGGGTTAATACCTATCATCTTCCTCCATGTGTTAAGTTCTTGGACGTGGAATCCACCTTCGATTCAGATCAGGTGGACGTATCTTTAGATGTGGCTTATGATATTTCACGGGAAGTATTGGGGGTAATGCTGAATGTGCCTTTCTTTATTGGTAAAAATCCGGAAGACACTTACAGTCAACCACATGCGCAATTAAGACAAAGGTTAACTCAACAACAAGATCAAAATCCAAATGGCTAGATTTGACCCTCTTTTTGATGTGATCGATTCGTTATGCTTACGCTCTGGAGATATTCTTAGACGGAACAAGGGGCTATATTTAGACTGTTCTACAGACGTTTGGGTAGACCTTAATTTGACTACCATAAAGATGGCCAACCGGCAACTGTTCCAGATCAATAAAAGGACAAATACAATTGACCTCCCATCCAATAACTTGGGAGTCTTTTCGGTCAGTGTCATGGATCACAGGGGTGTGTTTTGGCCCATGTGGTTGAACGATTCTCTCCACAGAGATTTAGTAGAAGTGTCGGCCATGAAAGATTGCGCCTGTGAAAATAAATGCGGGTATTCTCTGTGTAATTTGATAAAAGGATACGAAGCCGTTGTTTCAACCAAATCCGATATACTTCCAGACGGCACACCTGTTTCATTTAAGTGTGTAGACAGGAAATCTATAAACCGAGAAGGATTTTTGTTTTCTGAGACTCAATATCCACAAAGAGTATATACTGATGGAGTTTGGACAAATACTGTTCTTCATACGGAGTCCACAAAAATATGTCAGGTAGAAGTTGATGAAAGGGGGTGCGTTTGTGATACTCATGAAAATGAAAACCTGCTATGTCATGCCTTCGGAATTAAGAATACAGATGGAATCCCCTTCGGCGGAGACGGTAATTCATTTCATCATGATCCAAAAGTAGATACTTGGAGGTATTATGCCAACTCTCAGTTAGAATCATTTGGCGTTCAGTGCGGATCTTTCCATAATTGCCGGGACGGATTCAGGAATATATATAATATCGAAGAAGGGCAAAAAAAATTGATATTCCCGCCTCATTTCCCTTTCGATAAGGTTATGGTAAGATGGTATTCTGATGTGGAATTAAACAACATGCAGATACCTATCATTGCGAAGCAGACTTTTATGACCGGATTGCAATACTTCGCTTCAGAGAATAATGACAAAAAACAAGGACAAGCTAATGTTTATGGACAGCGGTATTCCCGTCAGAAATGGGGGCTTCTATTGGAATTGAATAAATATACAGTTGACGAAATGAGAATGATTTTAACCCCTCCCGTCTACATACCATCATACATAGACCATCATAAGCATAGAGAAAGGGGGTTATTTTAATGCAAAAAACAGGCGTCATACAGCCAAAATTCCTTAACCTTGACTCGTCTTATACAGACTTGAAGCCAAACGAGTCTCCATATATCCGTGATCTAACATTCGACGAAAACGGAAACCCTCATGGAACTCCTGTAGGAGAGGGGGCCAATATGTTTGCATTAACGCCGCTTAGAAGTAATCAATCACTAGGGTTCTTTGCCCCCTCTGGTTACAATAAAAACACAGGATCATTTTACAGCGAAACAACGCAAGAAACCTATTTTTTTAATTTTAACGGGAATGGCAATCATGGAATTTATGTAGTTTATGGAGATACTAAAACTATCGATCAGGTAGTGGTTGATCCACAATTGAATTTTTCTGATATTCAAACGGCCTTAATGCCTCAGCACAGGGCGTCCATGAGAACATTTTTGGACAATCAAGGCAAGGTGGTGGAAAAAATATTGGTCTTTACTGATGGGAATAGTTGGCAAAAATGGATATTGGTTAATACAGCTATACAGACCAATGGGTTCGATCAGGCATTATTTCCTTATTGGACATTGCAGCCGCCTCATTTTGATCGAAGGGAATTGATTGAATGGGCTGTTCGTCCTCCTATGTATAAGCCCATAGTTGCTACGATACCTAACACTCCGGCAGATACAGATAAGATAAACAGGATCATAGACACGGCTTTCCAATTTGCCTATGGATTCCAAAATACCGACGGAAGATCTACTGTCTTTAGCCCGTTTTCTCTTCCGTTAATTATAAAATCGGAAGACTTTCTTAATAACCCAGATACTCTTCCTAAAAATGCGGCACTCACTTTTTATGCTGGTTCTCCATTGACGGAATCAATCAATATTTATGTAAGAAAAAATGCCTTAAATGCTAACAGCATCCCATCTATAGTTGAATGGTCGGACTGGTATTTATACGATACTATTTACAAATACAATAACTCTCAAACAAGTGAATCTTCTGTTATAGGAAGTCCTTATTGGCTAAGGTCAAATCCGTGGAGTTTATATAATTACAATCCCAACCTGAATACCATTGAATACACATTTGATAATTCTAAGGTTTTACAGATAATAGATCAATCTGAAGCTGCAAGGTTACAAAATGATATCCCTCAATTAAGTGTGGCCTTAACCGATTTGGGGGATGCCGAAGGTCTATCTAATAATCGACGAGATTATGATAATTTAAGTGGACAAATACTAAGCAATTTTAGCGTACAGGTAATAGAAAAACCGCAAGTCGGATGCCCTATTCCGACTAGAACCATTCAATTGTATGCCTACATAGGGATGGCCACGGATGCATTTTGGTATATTTCTCAAGTTGGATATTTCAATGGAGAGGACACTACTGAAAGATTCGGAGGGCTTAATTATGGATCGGAAACACATGCGGGAATTGATTTCAATATAAGCAAAAACTTTGATCTTACGTTCGCTGATAAAACAGCTTTTAGAGCTTATCTAAAAGGAACTCCGTATTATGATGATGGAACATGGTATCAGGTTAATCAGGATTTCACCCTTGTGAAAATACCAGACCTGCTGGATTTTAGTAATCCGGATGTTTTGGCCTTTGTTCGGAATGTATACACAGCCGGAGGGTACTTCGTTTGTGTATTTAATTTCACCGTACCGGCAGGCAGGTATATCGCTACAATTGGAAGACATAATGTTCCAAGCGATGGGGATTATAGGAATACCAGCACATATATTTATGGTATAGCCGACTCAAGGTTCACCTCTCCCATACCGGGGGGCAGTGGAGTAATTACTTTGAGACCGCAAGCCATACAAACTTATTCCAAGGAAATAGAAGTGGATTGCACTTCTGGAAATGTGGATGTTTGGGGCAATGGGCAAGATATTTTTTATATCTTATGTCCCTATACCAGCGCCAATAATTTCAGATTCATAGAAGGATATTTACAGGAATCTCCGGATAGCCCATTAGGGATAGAACTGTATCCATACAATGTGATAACCGGTACGACCGTAGGTGCTTTGGATTGGGGGAAAAACACGGATAAAAATGGATTTTATTTTGCCTATGTCATAGATACGCATGCGGGTATATCGGATGTTCATATCATGGGTAATATAAATTGCGCTCAGACGGACTTCGATATTCAAACAAGTCAAGGTGGAATTGGATGGAGAGTAAATCCAACCGCTTACCTTTCGGACCATAATGCAGGAGTGGTGGGGGATTGTAACCGGGTTTTATTGACAGGAACCATTACATCCTTGGATGGCACAATTGAGTATTCTAATATAGCTATTTCTATAAAAGATGGTGCTACGGTGCTGACTAACGAGTCGGGCATATTTACGCTTATCATTCATAATGGTCAGCCAACTTTACGAGTGAGCAATGTCTATGTAAACTCAGGGGGGAATTTCTTAATTACTATAGATAATTGTGGAAATATTCCCATCACTCAGTATAATGAAGCATTAGCGCCTTGCATCAATTGTCTAAAAAGGATATATCCCATACCTTTAAATCTAGCTATTTTTATTCAAAATAATAGCCAAACCTCATTAAAACAGGGTGCCAAATATGCCGTTGGCGGAGTATTGGCAGACTTGGCGGGTAGATTGACATTCGTTAACATTGTTTCCTATACCGATGTCCCTTCGTTTATTGAGAGGCGGGATACTTTAGGGACATTTTTTAGAATACTCATTGCTTCTGCATTAAATTTTAATTCTATTAATACGGATTTCAAATGGTTCGCTCCGTATGTCAGTCCAAATCTAAGTCAATCCGGATATCTGCAATGGGTGGGAGATTTGGTTCAGTATATAGACAATAATGGCAATGTGGTTAGCGATCCATCTAGTGCCGTATATGTCAGCATAACCATTAATAGTTTGTTGAATTATAATATATCAAAAAATTTCTCCACTCTTGCTAACTATCAATTTAAGCAAGGGGATAGGTTGAGGATATATGACGACGGCAACGGAAATTTACTGACTGGAAACCCTATCGATCTCAGGATACTTGGGCAAAGCTATAATGAAGCTGCTATGACTGCCGGATTGATACCCAGCACAAGCGCCGTACCTATTATTAATAATAATGTAAGCAGCTCAACTCAAACAAGTGTTGCTAATGGAACAGGAACAACAGTAGTGACGGTTGCGACGACTAAAAACAACCAATCCATTAATCTTTTTGTATTATACGATCCCAGGCTAACTCCATTGATAAATGATACCGGAATTTGGATAGAAATATATACCCCCGCCGAACAGTCGAGTATACTATCCATGTCAGAAGTGGGGGGATTTTATCCAGTAATAAATGGTGCTATATCAAATTTTACAGGATTTAATAATGGAGTTCCTGTTTACGATTTTCTTAACCAGATTGATATAGATTATTGGGACACCTATCTCTTCCAAAGAAATATAACCATACCAGGGGTTGGTGATAAATTTTTTGCCCACCCGTTCGAAAGTCCCAATATAAGCGACAGTTTTGGATCCGATGTTACCAGCGGTGGCAGGCAGAACGTCAATAACAACAACGCCAAGCAGATGTGGTATGTTGACGAGATTATTAAGTCGGATGACTTTGTAAGTCAAGGATTATTAAATGGCATAGGAACATTCAGAAGCACTAATAGGAAATCTTTCAAAGATTTCAAATCCGGCGGTATTGTGTCTACAAAGGCATTAAGGAATCTGGTTGCCTTCATCTGCGAGAATGATTATTTTATAACAGATTATAATTTTCAGTATGTTTTTGCCAATGCGCAAGGGATTCAAATTGCCAATCTGGATAATAACCTGGGATCTCCGCATCAAAAAATAGGAGATTCGTTTGGATGTGCCTATGAGGACACTGGAACTATTATTTTTTTGGATAAATCTGTATTTTGGGTTGATTATAAAAATGAAGCATTAGTGGAAATGAGATGGGGACCTGCGGTTGATGTAACTAAATTTGATGCCTCTAAAGGAACACAGGGCTATGTAAAATCTTACTTCATCAAAAAATTACAGTTTATCAAAGGATGGAATAACCAAGTTGATTTAAGTAGGGCATTTGATATAGTTGCTGGGGCGGAAGAGGCAAGAAATAATATCTATATTACATTTAGACCAAGACGGTCTAATTCAAATAATGTCTTATCTTATATAAATAAACACAGGAATATTAATCTTCAGCAGCAGGAAACAATAGTATACAGTATGTCTAACGGCAGGTTTACCAGATTTACGTCCTTCACTCCAGAAGGGTATGCCATTTTAAAAGGATTGCAATCTGGATTAGAAATATTATCTTTTGCCGCTGGCGTTCCATATATTCATAACAATACAGGCGATGAGTCATTTTGCAACTTCTATGGGCAACAAAGAGTCCCGTGCCTAATACCTGTTTTTAATGAAAATTCAGGGATTGTAAAAGTGCTTCAAAATGTTTCAATCGATTCGGTGTATAGCGGATATTACATGGATGACATTCATTCAGAAGAGGAGGGATCTTTTTCCTATATTCCCAAAAGTTATTTCAAAAAGAAAGAGAATCAATATTATGCACCAGTTTTAAGGAATGCATCAAGTTATCCAGCGCCGAATATGGTTGGGGATAATTTATATAGAAGTACGTTAACCGATTCGGCCGGCAAAAGAGTGTTTGGGAGATACTTTATTTGCAGAATGGTAGCCAATATCGGAGGGCAATATTCGGAACTTCATTCCATTTATTATAACTATACGGCAAGTGAATCTATAAAAAAATGACTTATAATTTTATAGCCATACCAGATAGTTACAAGCGTCTCATGTGGGGGATAATTGCCGATTCCCGGGCCAATATACCGGAGATTAAGAATAAAATCGGATCGGTTATAAAGGCTTATGTGGATAGTCAAACAGTCCTTGTAAACCCGTCGGTTATTCCGTACAAGATAGAAGTGGCCGAAACTGGCGCTCTTGTCGGGTATTTTGGCTTATTTATTGGTCCGGGACCGGTTTTGATCAAGTTTCAGCAGATTCGACCGGCTTTTACAGAATTTTCTACCGATATCTCAAATTCAATCATTAACTTTATTCTCAGTAATAATTGGGCATTTGATACTATAAACTAAGCAGTTATGGCGGGAGGAACACCTTTTATTGGGGCCGCGGAGCAAATGGCCGGCAATATAGGCGCTGAGGGGGAAGGAATCGCGCAATTTATTACCGGCCTGGAAAATGAAAAAAAAGATAAAAGGGATCTGAACGCTTTGCATCAGCCATTTTATCAGATACAATCCGAGTATTTTCAAAATCGTAATATAGCAGGGCAGGCCGCGTCGGGTGGAACACCCGCTGCGACTAAACAGTTTCAAACCCAAGAAGCGCAAAGAGGATTAGGAGCCGGATTAGGGGATATTTTAGAGGCGGGAGGGGACGTTAATGCTGCATCTCTTCTTTTGAGCCAATATAACAATAATATAGGAAAGGCCGGTGCGGCAGACGCGGAACAACACATGCAAAATATACAGTATTTTATGAATGCCAATAAAGAGTTGGCAGGACAAAAGACAACGCAGTGGTCTGTTAATGAATATCAACCATACGAAGCTAAATTGAAGGAATTAAAGGAAAGTGTGGCAACTGACAAACAAAATATATGGGGAGGGGCAACAAGCGCCATAAGCTCCATGATAGGAGCCGGTACAGGAAGTCAAAATAAGGGCCTCACTCAAAAACTTTTTTCGTCTGCGCAGGATGGGGGTATTCAAGATCCTTACGCAAACCTGCCCGGATTGGCTCCAACCGGGGCGACAGGAGGGTCGCCGGCGGCAAATATCTCTCAGATTGATCCCAATTCCTTTTCATCATTGGTATTAGCGGGGACTTAGTATGGCAACTAGTACACCAACTTTAAATGAGATTGTCAATATAGCCAGAGACCCTGGTGAGGGATCAGTTTCGCCTCGTATAAAAATAGACACGTCTGAACTCGTGCATACGGTTAATCAGGCCGCTCAGTTTAAAGCCGAAAACGATTGGAGAAAATATGCTAATTTTCAAGATCAATTAAAGGGAGTTTTTAAACAGCTTGGAGATATTCAGGGATTGGAGACGGCATCCGCAGATAGGCCATATCTTCAAAAACAAGCTGCCGATATATTTGATCAAATCGGAAAGGACCCGCAGGCATTCTTTGGTGGGAAGATGGCAGACTTGGAACAGAAGATAGGCAAATTGAGGAGCGAGGCTACGCAAAGTGTACAAGACAAAGTGTACGATGATGCTCATCGAGCCTATTTAGAAAGAGACCCATCCCTTCAAACAGACGACAACAAATCAATAATAGACGGATATTTTAAGCAACCGCTGGGCCAGAGGAAACCGTATATGCTTAAATTGCCGTCCCTTTACAATCCGCAGGAAATCGCAGGTCAAATTAATGCCGTTATTCCTCAAAAATTTTCCACTACAGAATTATCCTCCGATGGTAGATTCATCAATACGCAAACGGGAATCAGGTATGATGAAAAGCAATTTAAGACACTGGCTGATCAAATGTATAATACTCCTGATCCCAAAACAGGTCGTGTTATAGGTCAAGAAGCAGCAGAACGATTAAAGTCCCTTCCTCCTAACATTCAAGAGTACTACGTAAAAAAATATCCTGACGATCCCGTTAAGGGTTTCTATGACGAAACTGTAATGCCTTGGAAAAAGCCGGATCAAATCGAAAAGACCGACTCCAAGGCCGATCCTTTTGCATTAGAATTGTATAAGAATAAGGATAAATTGCAGCAGATGTCGGTAAAGTTTGGTTATGATAAGGCGTTGGAAGGAATGAAGCTGGGAAGAGAAGAGGCGCTGGCCACTTTTAAAAAGGATTTACAAAATAAGTCCAAAAAAGAACAAACGGGTGCTTTAAATGGGATGGTGGATACGATAGTCAACGATGCGCTTGTGGAGGCTTCAAAATCGTCTGTTGATAATGGATTTTGGACACCTGGAGAGGGGAAGGATAATTTCTATAAAATGAACGTATCTCCATCAACGCTTAATATTTTTTCCACTACTAAAAATGTAGCGGGCAAGTCGGTAAAAACATCTCCTGATGAACTCAAAGTAAGTAAAGATGGACAGACCGTAAAAGTTGTTTTCAACAAACCGGGATCGGGAGAAGAGGATGAGAATAAAACAAAAACATTCTCCATTGATGAATTTAAAGTTAGATTTGGAAAAGATGTATTAGGGGTATCGGCTACTGAGAAAGAAATAAACGCTGATGACGATGATGATTCAGGAAGTAGCAGTTCCAGCAGTACGACTATTCAAAAAACAACCAATAAAAAAATACCTGGATTTTAATGGCAGGAACAACAACCATACAGCCAGAAGACAAGACAAGGGTTCTTTATGATGCCGTATCTAAAAAATATGACATTGGGAGTTATGATGAATTTAAAAATAAATTGCAAGACCCGTCTAAGCGTAAAGCGTTTTACGATGGAGTTGGAAAAGAGTATGATCTAGGGTCTTATGATGAATTTCAGCAAAAGATCGGTACATTAAAAAAAAAAGACACTGCCGATGGCTCAGTTTTTCCTTCGGATTCTTCACAGAAATCCGTTCAGACGGCACAACATGTAAGTACTTCGGGTTCAGATCCAAAACAATTCACATCCAACTTCAAAAATAATAGCCTCACTCCAAAGGATGTTTCTGATCCTCGGTTGGGGATTGCTTTTGGCCCTTCTCTGGATCAAATTTCTGGAGCCATAAACAATAAAGGAAAAAATATCGACAAATGGTCTAAGTCCCCATCCAATTTGTCAACTTCTTTTTTGGTGAAAGAAAAACAGGATGTAGATGGAAAGATTGCCAACATGGATTCTTTCCAAAATAGGGTTATGGCTGGCAAGGAAGGGCAAATTGAAAATTATGATAACGAACTAAATACTCTTAAAGCCAGGAAAGAATATTTAGATGGAGAGATAGATAAAAGCTATAAATTCCAAAAAGAAAAATTAGTTCCAGAATTGGCAGAAGATGTTAAAAAATCAATTGGAGAGGATAAAATTCAGTTTAACCCGGATACTCATACCATAACAGAAAAATCGGCCAGGATTATTGCCGATTACGTAGATGAAGTAATGAACAAAAAAAATGACCCTTATGTTAATGCGGCAACCACCGGGGACTTAGACCAAAAGAAGAGGACGTACCCGGACTTGACCCGTTCGGTCATAGATCAGTTAAATATCATACCCATTAAAAGGGCTCAGGATGAATTTACCGATGACTTTGCAAAGAAAAATCCTAAACTAAAAGAGGCGTTGGATGCTAACAAAGAGGTGCATGACTATTTTTCTGCTGTTAATTATGACGATCTGAATGCAAAAATAAAGGTACAAGCAGATAAGTCTTTTATTAATACGCAACAAAGATATTACGGGGAAGGGGGTGTTTTTCAAAAGAATCAGGATTATGTTAGCATCCAACATAAATATGCTCAGTTAGTCTCCGAAGGCAAGATGTCTGACAGTGTGGCTAAATCTCAAATGGAAGCGGAAATAAAAAACAATCCTGAATTAAAAAAAATAAAATCAGGATATGATGACGAGATAAGACGGACCATTGAATCCACGCAAAAGCAGTATGAAAATTATCTTATCCAAGGATTGAAAAAAGAACACCCTCAATATACAACTTATAAAGACGGAACCATAGGCCTGGCATCTATGTCTGAGGATCAGTATAAAAATATGATGGAGGGATACCAAGAAGGAATGGACGGTATAGCTAAAAAGATGGGTGCCGAATCCAATGCCGCATGGATGAAGCGGGCAAATGATAGAGCTAAAATAGCCGGCCCCTTATGGGGGTCTTTGGGATCTTCTTTAAACGAAATTGAATCCGGTCTTATAAAGATGGTTTTCAATAAAACAGGATGGGGCGGAGAGAAGGTAAGAAATTTTGAAGCCAGCGATATCGCCAGCCCTAGCGTTAGTCAGTCAGATGTAGCTGCCACTTGGAATTTTAAAGGTTGGGAATCATTGCTTAATCCTAATTTCTACTTATCCAGTGTTGGTCAAATGGTTCCTGTTATTGCCGGGGGAGCCGCTGTGGAGTTGACTACGGAAGGCGCTGGAACACCTGAGTATATTAGTTGGCTGGCTAATGCAGGATTATTCACCGCACAAAGTAGTTTATCTACTTACAATAACCTATTGAACTCTAAGGACGTAAATGGTCGAATGATCTCCGAAGGAGATGCGGCACATGCGGCTTCCAATCAAGCTAAAAAAGATTTTTTGCCCAATTTTTTAATGATGTCTTTAGGTTCTGGTACGTTAATGCGATCTAAAAATATTGTTAAGCCCACTATAGGTACAACCATAAAAGAAGGTGTTTTTGGAGCAGCCAAAATGCAACCTTTTTTTACATGGCAGGGATTCAACGATTATTCCACCATGCAAGAGGCTCAAGGTAAGAAAACGGACCTGTACGATTATATGCAGTCCAAGGACTTCAGGGATAATTTGGTCAACGGAATGATTATGGGGGGCGGATTTTCTCTTATACATGCTCCTGGAAAATTTATGAAAAGCATGGATAATTGGGAGAAGATGGTTCATGCATCAGAAGGAGAGTTTAAAAATCTCATCCCGCAGAATTACTCATTAGGACAGGAGATGGCTGGTAATGGTCATTATCTAAGGGATGCGCTGAAGATGCACATTTTCAATGCCGACCCGGAAGGATTGAACGAAGAAGGAAAACGAAATTTGTCCGATCTTAAAAATTCACTCCTTTATAGTACCAATCTCGATCGTAACATCCGACAGGGTAATCTTGATTCAAAAAACATAAAAGACCTTTACCAGGCACATAATTTAGCATTAGCAGACCAGCATGATTATCTATCAGAACAAGCAGCAAAAGAAGGCAACAAGTCCCTATCGGATATTTATAAAGACAAAGCCAAAGATTATCGGGAGCAGGCGAAGGCGGCATCGAATGGTGAGGCGAAATACCATTATTTAGTGAATGAAGAAGGGCATCCAATCTTCATGTCTGATAAGTCCTTCAAGGTGTTGGAACAGGAAGGCATAATTGCCAAATGGCAGAAAGACGGGACTATCGAAAGCGTCAATAAAAGCGATGATCCGGAATTTGCACAACGGTATAAGGATTTTGTAGCGGCTAAAACTGAATCAACGGTGGAGGGGACGGATATTTTAGACCATGCTAGAAATATTATTGAACAGAGTAAGGATAAGTTGGGAATATATTACTCACAGGCCAAAGAAGACCCGGAAGGGTTTTTAAAGGTCGTAGCCGATCAGGCATTAGGATATGGCAGAGACAGTGATGGCAATAGGGTTAAATCTGATTTACCAAATGCTGAACAGTCAATGAGGGAAATGTATGGCGATGATATTGTGGATACGGCTAAAGTAATGTTTCCGGAAACTGAAGAAGAAAAGGGTGATACTGGATCTAATCCTGAGCCACAAGGTAATCAAGGAGAGAGAAGCGATGACGGAGGGTATAAGCCACAAATAAGAGATGATTATTTTGTCAAAGCCGATTTCTTTACCCCGGAGGAAAAAGAAAAATTTGAATCGTTGGATGATGCCGGAAAGGATCAGATGATTGACGATAAACGCGCTGATCTTAAGGAGAAGTCGGGAGTATCCATTAATTATCCCGGCGAATTAAAGCCGCCATCGGTAGTTCCTACGGAAAAAAATCCCTCAAAAATATCAGTCATTCAGCCAGGAGAGCTAAAGCTTCCGAATGTTATCCCAACAGAAAAAGATCCGTCTAAGATATCGGTCATTCAACCGGGGGAATTGAAACCACCAAATATTGTCAATCCAGAAACTATTTCTTCACCAATAAAAACAGAAAGCGATGAAAAAGCCGAAGAAGCCCAAGGGCGGAAAGATGTGTTAACCGAAAAAGAGGGGGCGGATAAAACCATTATGAAAGATGATCAAGCCGCCCCTCCTTCAACGCCTGTCCCGGAAGTTAGAACGCCTGCCGAATCTCCGAAAGAAGAATTCACCGCCGTGCGCCGGGAAAAGCTTAAAGCCATTAAAGGAGCCAAAGCATTGTTTGAGCGCCAAAAGGTAATTAAGTGGACAACGATTTATGACAATGCCCTTTCCAACCTGCAATCCATGTATCCAGAGAAGGGACTTTACGATGCCATGAAGGCCCGCATAGGGGAGTTCGTTGCCAAATTGGATTCAAAATCATTGTTTAACCCCACGTCGGAAGATAATGCCGTATTTAAAGTATTTCGCAATGAAACAGAGCGAAGAATGTCTGAGATACAGGGGTGGGATTCCAGCGATAACATTCAACGAATTGCCGCCGTAGCAGAATGGGCTGTATTACAGAACGATCTTTATAATATTGCCAGGGTAACCAATCCTGAAGGAGAAACCGGCCGCGCTTTTGGGTTGTTGCAGTCAGAGGCGTCCATAGATCCTGAACATGGTCTTCAAATAAGACGCATGGAACTACTGGGAGCTAAGGGAGGTGGTAAGTTAACTCAGACTGACTTAGACTTCACCGCAGAAAACTGGGAGAAGGAGAGAGCTTTACTGGAGCAGGAGCAGGAATTAAAGCAAAAGGGCATGCAGGAGTCTTTCGATAAAGAAATGTCTAAGGTGAAGGCAGATTATGAAAAGAAACTGAAGGATGCCAAAGCCGATAGGAAACCGTCAACTAAGTCTGAACGAGAAAAATCTTTAAAAGACAATTCTACTAAAATAGCAGAGAATCTAAAAAACTTTGCTGATAAGTTAGAGAAATTTGGTCGGGCAGATTTGCCTGAAGGCACTCAAAGGATGGGCGCTGATATTCAGAAAAAAGTAGCTGATGCTATACGATGGGTAGCTGAAAAGATTGCCAATGGGGACATTCGTATACCTGACATTATTAACGCCGCTATAGAAAAATTCAAAGGAGATGACCTGTCGGAAAGTGAACTAAAAGGACACATTTCGAAGGGTCTTATGGATGCCGGGTTAGACAACGATATTATTAATCGGCCATCAGTCAAAGAGGCGACATTGGATAAAATAAAGAAACTGGTTGAATCTACCGGTGATACGGATGTAACAAACGACATGGCTGGTAAG
>Ga0209005_1000008_pt1 | contig 21314 bp, 13 predicted proteins | sample TexAe_RefH0_O2_FD_187952 | JGI IMG/M metagenome (GOLD analysis project Ga0209005, IMG submission 187952) | Forest soil microbial communities from Davy Crockett National Forest, Groveton, Texas, USA - Texas A ecozone_RefH0_O2 (SPAdes) (version 2) | ecosystem: Environmental > Terrestrial > Soil >... | reverse complement strand
TTCTTAGCTTTAATTGGATTAGAATTAGCTGTTTCTTTAATTCAAAGTTATGTATTTACTTTATTAGTATGTTCATATATTAAAGATGCTATCGAATTACACTAATGATTATTTAATTATTTTTTAAAGTATATTTATAACCCCCCCTCCTATACCGCCAACTCCTACTTCTAGCCGGGTAGAGACAAGGTAAGGCCTTAATTTAATTAATGGAGGCTACGCTTCTTCGATATTTATATTTACATTAAAAAATAAAAACATAAAAGAAGTAATATAAATTAAATTATATTCAAAAAACAAAAACGAGTTAAAAAGTAAAAAAATAAAAATCAAATAATGTTATTTTTAATTATCGCTTTATTAATGGCTATTATTGTTATTTTGATTCATGCATATACTTTCTATAGTATCACATTTAATAAAAATAATAATTTACCATTATCACAAGATACATTAATCAAATTATCTCTAGGTGGAGCTATGGTTCCATACGCTAAAGGAGTTCCCAACAATGGTGCAACTACTGTAGTATCGTTAACAGACGCTGAATTAGCTGAACTATTACAAATTCTTTACGCAGAAATTGGCAATAGTCAATCAATTCATATTACCCTGCTGGAAAGTTTGGGTCTAAATACAGAAACTGTTATTTCTGTATTACAATCTATAGGTTACACAATTATTTTCTAACAATTATTAAATTTATGCTTTAATTACCCCCTTCCCAGCTTCGCACCCTAAGAAGTTAGGCTGATCGGAGGTCCAGAGGGAGAAGGCACTTGCATAAAATTAAATTATTTAAATTTTTTAAGGACCTGCCTTTTTTAAATGGTTATTATTTAAATTGTTTAAATCAATATTTGGACTATTAATAGTAGTAATGTTATCAATACCTTCACCTTTAAGGGTAAATCTGAAAGTTATATCACAGTAATTTTTAGCTGATACTATAACATTGATTAACACTGATTGGCTTGGCTCCGCCAGCCAACCATTATTTTACTTGGTGGTGTATAAGGTATGAAATTAAATAAAATAGATAAAAAATGCTAAACCGGAATAAAATATTACTTTAATAATATCTAATTTAAATTCAACAGTTTCATCACCAACTATTTTAACAGTTAATGATGGTATAATTTCAATATTTTAATATATATCATGCGTAATAGGATTTTTTATTGTTGTATTACTTAAATATTTACTTTCTACACTAGAATGTAATTCATTATATTTACTTGTACTAAATTAGTATAATCGAATAACGTGAAATACGGTAAGTTGAAACACTTTAATAATAGTATAATTTAATCTAAATTATCTCTCGATTTATATATTCAGTCAATTGGATAAAATTTAGGTCTTAATACATTATTTAAAAAAGAATTAAAAATAAAATGAATATCTTAAAAAATAAACCAGTAATGTTAATTTACAAATATTCTGTAATAATATTTAAATTCTTGAATAAATATCTTTATATTGTATCACTATTCTCATTAGTTTTAAGTTTAAAAAGGAAATTAAATGATAATAAAATATATCAAATTATAAGTCAAATAATTAAAGTATTTATAATAATTAATATAATACTTGGAACCGGAATGTTAATTTATTTTACAGATTTCAGAAACCCTTTAAATAATACATTATTATTTTATTATGATGAATTGAAACCTTATATTGAAATTATAATTAAGTTTAAAAATGATTTGCTAAACCTAGACATCGAAGAATCTCTAATTTCTAATATTAAAGAATCCAATACAATCAAAGATCAAGTCAAAATAGGAATTAAAGAGGGAGTAAGAGAATCTTTAGAAGAAATTTTAAATGAATTAAATAGTGACTTAGAAGTTAAAACAAGAAATGAACTATACAAAAATATAGCACTCACAGGTTCAATTTTATTCTTTGGATATATAATTTTTATATTACCAGGATCAACAGAAAATATATTAGAGTACAATTGGTTAAACCAAGGACTAATTGAACTGAAAGTCTCCGTAAAAGAATTAATTTCTTATTTCATAAGTAAACCTAGTGATCCGGGGAACCCCGGAGATAGCAATAAAATAGGAACAAGTAATTTAATATCTCCACAAATATCACCTTCTCACTCGGTGAGTAGTAATTCCACAATAACTCCTACAACTCATTTAAGTAATCCTCTAACCTTCGGAATATTTCAAAGTAATAGAACAAAAGAAATAGGTACGCAAACAACAATAGATGGAATAGGTGTAAGTAGAATGGTAGAAACGGTAGATATTTTGTCTGATGTTCTAAATTATGAAAATAGTAATTTAATTTTAATAAAAGAGAAGTTATATTATAAAAAAATATAAAAATATAACTCTATAAGCAACCTATAATAAACAATTGATGAGTTTATTCTATACTATAATTTTATTTATATAAATTTGTTAAGGCCAAAGACTTCAATTTGCACTAGCTTTTAAACTTTGCCCTTAGCAATGCGAAGCTAAACTCTTGCAAATATAATGGCAACTGTAATCATTCTTATTAAATAATAATTAAGTATAAGCATAGGTGTATAATAAAATAAAAATAAAAATAAAAATGAAAAATATTCAATTAAATAAATTTCAATACCATCCATTTCATTTAGTAGAAAATTCACCATGGCCAATATTAGTAAGTTTTTCATTATTAAGTTTAACAACAGGAGCAGTGATGTACTTACAAGGATATTCTAATGGAGGATTATTATTAACTTTAGGTTTAATTTTAACAGCTTCAGGTATGGGATTATGGTTTAGAGATGTAATTACAGAAGGAACATATGAAGGACACCATACAAAACAAGTACAAAAAGGATTAATTCTAGGGATAGTTCTATTTATTGTAAGTGAAATTTTTGCTTTCTTCAGTGTATTTTGGGCTTTCTTCCATTCTAGTTTATCACCAGCTATAGAAATAGGAGGAATTTGGCCACCTTTAGGAATAACACCTTTAGATCCATTTAGTATTCCTTTATTAAATACTTTCTTATTATTATCATCTGGAGCTTTTGTAACTTATGGACACCATGCTTTAATAGCTGGAGATAGAAAAGGTGCTATCTTTGGAACTTTAATTACTATAATTTTAGCTATTGTATTCACTGTTTTACAATATATTGAATATTCAGAAGCAGGATTTACTATAGCTGATTCAGTATTTGGTACAGTATTCTTTGCATCAACAGGATTACATGGATTACATGTAATTGTAGGAACTATATTTATTACTGTAGGTTTCATAAGAATATTAAATTATCATTTAACTGATACTCACCATATCGGACACGAATCAGGTATTTTATATTGGCACTTTGTAGATGTAGTTTGGTTATTCTTATTTATCGCAGTTTATTACTGGGGAGGTAACTAATTTATTCTATTGCATTAAAAAACAAAAATGCATGCATAAATAAGCACTTAAATATTACGCTTTTATTTTATCCCAACCTTACATCCAATCCACTTTGCAATTATGCTCGCATTTTGCTAGCGCAAGTGGCTCAAAAAACAAAAATCATAATATTCAATGTTAAGGCGGCTAGTCCGTCCATTCCTAAAGGACAAATACAAATACAAACCATGAATCTATCATTACTATTATTTTTAGTCGGTATATTAGGATTTATATTAAATAGAAAAAATATTATTTTAATGATTATTGCGATAGAATTAATGTTATTATCAGTTACATTATTAATATTAATTTCTAGTTTTAGTTTTGATGATGGAATAGGACAAACTTATAGTATTTTTATAATTTCAATAGCAGGTGCTGAATCTGTAGTAGGTTTAAGTATTCTTGTAGCATATTATAGATTAAGAGGAAATATTTCATTAAGAACATAATGTATTTATCAATTTTAGTATTACCATTATTAGGTTCATTTGTATCCGGATTTATGGGAAGAAAAATAGGTGTAACAGGAGCACATATAATCACTTGTACTTGCTTAATATTATCATCTATTTTAGCTTCAATAGCATTCTATGAAGTAGGTTTCTGTGGTTCACCTGTTTATATAAATTTAACTAGTTGGATTGATTCAGAATTTATGTCAATTTCATGGGAATTCCTATTTGATCAATTAACTGTTTCTATGTTAATTCCTGTTTTATATATTTCATCTTTAATTCATATATTCTCTACTGATTATATGGCTAATGATCCTCATAATCAAAGATTTTTCTCTTATTTATCATTATTCACTTTCTTTATGTTAGTTTTAGTTTCAGGTGCTAATTTTTTAATAATGTTTATAGGTTGGGAAGGTATTGGAGTAGTTTCTTATTTATTAATTAACTTTTGGTTTACTAGAATTCAAGCTAATAAAGCATCAATATTAGCATTCACAATGAATAGAGTAGGTGATATGGGATTAAGTATAGGATTTTTTGCAATCTTTGCATTATTTGGATCCTTAGATTTTACAACTATCTTTAGTTTAGTTCCTTTAATAAATGAAACAGGAATAACTATCATAGGTTTATTATTATTAATGGGAGCTATGGCTAAATCTGCTCAAATTCCTTTACATAGTTGGTTACCAGGTAGTATGGAAGGTCCCACACCAGTATCCGCATTAATTCATGCAGCTACACTAGTTACAGCAGGATTATATTTATTAGTAAGATCATCTCCATTATTAGAATATAGTTCAACTGCTTTATTAGTAATTACTTTAGTTGGTGCTTCAACTGCTTTCTTTGCAGCTACTTGTGGTTTAGTTCAAAATGATTTAAAAAGAATTATTGCATTTTCAACAATCAGTCAATTAGGATATATGGTAATGGCTGTAGGATTAAGTCAATATAATGTAGCATTAATGCATGTTATAAATCATGCTTTCTTTAAAGCATTATTATTCTTAGGAGCTGGTGCAGTAATACATAGTTTTTCAGATCAACAAGATGTAAGAAGATTAGGAGGCTTAATAAATTTCTTACCTTTCACTTATACAGCAATGTTAGTAGGATCTTTATCTTTATTAGCTACTCCTTGGTTAACTGGATTCTATAGTAAAGATTTAATAATAGAATTAGCTTATGGACAATATAGTTTCAGTGGAACTTATGCTTATATTTTAGGTAGTTTAACTGCAGGTATAACTGCATTCTATTCATTTAGATTAATTTCATTAGTTTTCTTAACTGTACCTAATGGAGCTAAAAATTCTTATTTAAATTCACATGAAGCTAATTTAGCTGTAATTTTACCTTTATTTGTGTTAGCTTTATTTAGTATCTTCTTTGGTTTTGTTTTCTCTGATTTATTTGTTGGTGTAGGTTCAGATTTCTTTGCTAATTCTTTATTTATACATCCTAATAATATATCTATTATTGAAGCAGAATTTAGTTTACCTATTTTAATAAAATTATTACCATCTATATTATCTTTATTTGGTGCATTATTAGCTATATTTTTATATCATAATAGTACAAGTTTTGTTATTTATTTAACTGAAAATTCTTTAGGTAGAAAATTTTATACTTTCTTAAATGGTAAATACTTATTTGATGTAGTATATAATAATTATATAATTTCTGTAGGTTTACAATTAGGTTACACTATATCTAAAGTTCTTGATAGAGGAATTATTGAATTATTAGGTCCTCAAGGATTATCTAATATTTTCACTAATACTGGTTATAATATTTCTAAATTAGATAGTGGTGTAATTACTACTTATGCTCTTTATATTACATTAGCTTTATTAGCTTTACTATTCTTAGTTTTTGCTCCTGTTTTAATTGGACCTGAAGCCTTAAGTGAAATTAGATTAATTATTATTTATTTTGCTTCATTAATTATAGTTTTATCACCAGCCATTAATATTACTAATACTAAAAATTAATATTCTAATTCATTTTAGTAAAAAATATTATCTTTAACTAGATATTATATAAATTTATCCCCTTTTTAATTTATTAATTATTTAATATTACTGACTAATTAATATTTTAATTAATATTCTATAGTACAAAATAATCAAATTTTAAATAATAATTGTAAAAGAGGTAAGATTAGTTTAATGGTAAAATGACGTCTTGTGGCGACGATGTCCAGAGTTCAATTCTCTGATTTTACCCTAAATTTAAATAATATTAGAGTGCTATTCCTGTATTTAAAGGAATAAATTATAAAAACTTTACTTAAGAAAAATTAAAGGTTAATTTAGGTATATATTTATATTTAATAATAAAATTTATGGTAAAACTATAGAAAATGGTAAATTTTAATAAAATAATATTAAATAATATTAAAATATAATTATCTAACACTTTATTATCTATCCTATCATCATTTATGCTTAGGATAGTGAGAATAACGTTTGTTTTAATTTATTAAAATTTAAGAGAATAGAATCCTATACCTGGCTTATTAATTTTTAGCTATATCAGTCTATTATAATATAATATAAAAAATTATATAATCTAAAATACAAAAGAACTTAACAAAATTATTTTTAAAGATAAATCTTCTAATAACATTACAATAATATATTTATTATGCCCTATTTATTTCTATAAACGGGAATTTATAAATATATTTGTAGAGTAATCTATTATTTAAATATTTTACCCCCCCCTTTTTTTTTTATAAATTAAAATAAATCTATAAAAGAAGTATTTAGTTTAATAACTAAAATCTCAATAGCCTTAGACACTATAAAAATAAATTAATAAATGTTAGCAGCAGCAAAATACTTAGGTGCTGGATTAGCTTGCTCTGGTTTAATCGGAGCTGGAGCCGGAATCGGTTTAATCTTCTCTTCATTAATTGCTTCAACAGCTAGAAACCCTCAAATAAGAGGACAATTATTTAGTTTCGCAATCTTAGGATTCGCCTTAGCTGAAGCTACAGGATTATTCTCATTAATGATTGCTTTCTTATTATTATACTCATAATTTTAATTTTAAAATCAAATAAATAATTGATTATTTAACCCCCAATCTTTACATAACTATAATTTATAATTTAATCTTACAAATATGATTTTTACTTTAAAAAGAAGAAAGGCTTTTTAAATAAGGTTCGAATCCTTTACTTCTTAGATTTTATGGTAACCAAAACATAGTAAAACCTTAATTTTATATAAATTAGTGGCCTACTCTAAATTATTAATAAATTTCTTACCTTTGCTTTTCAAGGCTTTGCCTTACTATCTTTACTTCGGGTTATTACATTACGAAGTAAGCGAGAGCCAAGCCACAAGATCAAGGATTATGTTAGGGAAATAGGTAATAATTATTATCATATTTACATATAAGAATACTTAAGCTCAATCTTAGGATACTATATATATTCCGAAAAATATATCAAGCCTGTCTAATTTTTAATGAAGGCCGCAGTATTATCTCATAGTTTTATAAATATAAATTCATTATAAAATAAATATAATAATTTTATAAAATTAATTATTTTATAATATAAGATATATTATATTATAACCGAGGAAAATATTCTAATAATAAATAATAAATATTATTAAATTATTGAAAAAATAAAAGATTTCTTGATATAAAAAATAAACATATATTATTTAATAGAATCCCTACGAAGTAACGAAGTCGAAATACAAGAGGGAAAATATTCTATAATAATTTATTTTAATTATATTATAATCTATTTATTTTTTATTAAAATATCTAAGATTAATAAATTTATTAAAAATGTTAAATTTTTCAATCTTTAATACTATCTATAACGATGCACCTCAACCATGGCAATTAGGTTTCCAAGATAGTGCTTCACCAAGTTTCACTGGAATAGTAGAATTACATAATACTATTTTCTTCTTTTTAGTAGTTATTGCTGTAGGTATATTTTGGGTTTTAGGTTCAACTATTTATTATTATAGTTATAAAAATTCTCCTATTGTACATAAATATCTTAACCACGGTACATTAATTGAATTAATTTGGACAATAACACCAGCATTAATTTTAATTTCTATAGCTTTTCCATCATTTAGATTACTTTATTTATTAGATGAAGTAATTTCTCCAACAATTACTATTAAAGTAGTAGGACATCAATGGTATTGGTCATATGAATATTCTGATTATGTTAATGAAAGTGGTGAATCTATTGAATTTGATTCTTATATGATACCTGATTCTGATTTAGAATTAGGACAATTTAGAGTATTAGAAGTTGATAACAAAGTTATTGTTCCTGTTGATACTCATGTTAGAGTTATTGTTACTGGTGCTGATGTTATCCATTCCTTTACTGTTCCTTCATTAGGAATTAAAATTGATACTGTACCAGGAAGATTAAATCAAACTTCTTTATTAGCTGAAAGAACTGGGACATTCTATGGTCAATGTTCAGAAATCTGCGGAATTTATCACGGATTTATGCCAATAGTTATTGAATCTGTATCTGTACAAGATTATTTAACTTGGATTGATGCTCAATAGATAGTTTTCAGGCTGTTCCTTCTAGGAACTTAGTCTTATTTTATAAATATAAATATTGCTTTTTATATTCTAATTTTCTTACCCCCTTTATTTTATTTCTCTTTTTTGTTTTTTGTTTTTGTTTTTTGCTTTTTCGCTAGCCCTCATAAAAATATAAAATATCAAATCAAATTAGGGCAAAAAATTAGCAATTAGTCATATAATAAATATTAATTATTTATTTATTAAAATATAAAGAATGGGTCTCGATTAATTAAAAGAAGTAATATAAATTAAATTAAAATTATATAGAAAATAATTAAAGAATCGCTAAAAGAATCTCAAAACTAGTATAGTTAAATGGTATAACCGCTACCTTCCAAGTAGCTATTATCAGTTCGATTCTGATTACTAGTAAAAGCACTATAGTCTATTTTAGCCCTCCTTCCTTCTACGAAGTTACAAGTTAGGGTCTATCTGCATGCATGTTGTACTTTAATAAAAGTAGGTCTAGAGTAGAAAGGGCCTTTGAGTAATGTTATTTATAAGTATCTTAATTTTAATTATGGTTATGGCCATATCTTCACTAAAGGAAAAAATTCATCCGATTATATTCCAGAGAATATCTTCTATAATTTTAATTTATGCCGGAGCATTATCGTTTAATGCTTTATATATTCAGTCAATTGGATCAGGTATAGGTATTTATAGTGGATTATTCCATGTAACCTTTATATCTCAACTATTAGAAATATTTATATACCTTATAGGAGCAGCAATATTAATAGCTAGACCTAAAGTGGCTAGCAATAATATTTCAATAATATTAGAAAATAATTATAAAAATACAATAGAATATAGCTTAATAATAATATTTAGTACATTAGGAGCTAGTTTATTAATATCTTCTTCAAATTTAATATCTATGTATTTAAGCATAGAATTACAATCATTTGCAGTCTATATTTTACCAACTTTATATAAAGATTCAGAATTAGCTACTAATGCAGGATTAAAATATTTCTTATTAGGAAGTTTAGCCTCTTGTTTAATCTTATTAGGATCCGGATTAATTTATACTTATACTGGTTTAACTAATTTAGAATCAATATATAATTTTATATCTGTAACAGAAACTTTAAGTAGTAATATTAGTCAAGGTATAGCATTAGGATTTATAATAATATTTGTAGGATATTTATTAAAAGTGTCAGCAGCACCTTTACATAATTGGGCCCCAGATGTATATGATGAAAGTCCAACAATAGTAACAATATGGTTAACTATTATGCCTAAAATATCTATTTTAATTTTAATGTTAGAAATATTTACTCAAATTACTTCTGTAAATTCAATTTTAGAAAGTTTAGGATTAAATACTATTAAATATTTATTTTTAATAAGTTCTTTATTTTCTTTAATAATAGGAACAGTAGTTGGTTTAACTCAAATTAAAATTAAAAGATTGTTAGCATATAGTACAATATCACATATAGGATTTATCTTATTAGCTTTAGCTATAAATAGTGTACAATCTATTGATTCCTTTATTTTCTATATTTTACAATATACTTTAACTAATTTAAATACATTCTTAATATTAATAGCTATAGGTTATATAATAAATAATAATATTTTAATAAATAAAGGTTCAGAAAAAGATATTAATTTTATTTCAGAATTAAAAGGTTTATTCTTCTATAATCCTATTTTATCTATTAGTTTAACTATTTGTTTATTATCTATGGCTGGAACTCCTCCTTTTTTAGGATTCTTTTCTAAACAGTTTGTATTATATTCTGCTATTGAAAGTGGATATTATTTTATGTCATTAGCTGGAATATTAGTAAGTATAATTAGTGCTTCTTATTATTTAAGAATAATTAGAATATTACATACTGAAGAATCTACTAATATTGCTTATGGTAATAGCAAAGACAATCATAAATCATTAAATGGACCTTTAAATTCAAAAGTAGAAATTAGTAATATTCATAGTTTAATAATATCAATTTTAACATTATTAATATTATTCTTCATTTTAAAACCATCTATCTTATTAAAAAGTACACAATTACTATCATTATCCATATTTTTAAATTAATGAATACATTATTAATGTTATTTTTATTTGTTCCTGTTTTAGCTATTTTATTATTAGGATTAAATTTATTATTAGCTGCTAATAAACCTGATGAAGCTAAAGAATCTGTATATGAATGTGGATTTAATTCTGTTTATGGACAGACTAGATCGACTTTCCAAATTCATTTCTTCCTTGTAGCATTATTATTTTTAGTTTTTGATCTTGAAGTTCTATTACTATATCCTTTAGCAGTAACATTGTCTCAAGTTAGCGTTTTCGGTTTCTCTGTAGCAATAATATTCTTCATCGTATTAACTATTGGATTTGTATTAGAAATAGGATCGGGTGCGATATCTCTTAAAAATTCTAATATTAAAAATAATATATAACCCCCTTGCTGCGCTACTTCGTAGCCTTACGAAGGGAAGAAGTTAAGTTAAGAAGAGTAGAATATAAAGATTTAGAAATGTTTACTGCATATTTAGGATTGGCAAGCCAGTAGATTAGGAATTTTTAATTGAATCTTATAATCCACAATCTGTGTTGGCTGGCGGCTGGCGTAGCTAAGCCAATCAGTATAATGGATGGGATTACATAATTTCATTTAATAATAACTAATATAAGTTATTTAATGATTTTATTAAAGGACTATTAACCTTCTTAAAAGATAAAAGAGAATAATAGTTTAAAAGTAAAAATAAATATAATTATTCCGTTTAATTATATAGTTCATTGGTCGTGCCAATGTTATTCTAAACCCAATCTAAGGTTAATTAATTAGTTGATTTTTAATTAATAAGAGGGTTCGCATTGTTAGAATTATCTACTGGCTTGCCTCCTGCTAACAAAGTTTTAAAAAGGTAAATTTTACTCCTATTCCCTATAGCTTTAACTATACTGCCTAGCCAAATAAGTGTGTTTGAATTTTCTGTAGCTTTAATTTTCTTTATTGTATTAACTATTGGATTTGTTTAGAAATTTAAATTTAAAAACTGGAGCTATTTTAATAATTATTTATTTATAGCCCCTACTTAAAATCTTGAAGTAGTTAAGCAATACAATGGTAATAAAAATAGGGTATCACTCTTTATATTATATTTATTTAAATATTTTCTTTAAAGATACTCCTTAATATCTCAATTTTTAAATAGAAATTTCTATTTATTGTAATTATTATATTTTATAGTTTATTAAATTATAATTTTATAATCATTATAGAGATAGCTTTAATTCTTCCTATGTCTATTACTATTACCTTTGTAATGAATTTGTACTTGGCCTAGAACAAAGCAATCAAATAAATTAATAGAATGCCACAATTAATTCCATTTTATTTTTTAAATCAATTATCATTTTCATTCTTAACTTTATTAGTTTTAATTTTTGTATTTTCTAAATATATTTTACCTTTATTTACATTTCAACAAGTTATAAGAATGTATATAACAAAATTAAGTAAAAAAGCTTAATTATAATTAAATTACCCCCTTTTCAAATATAGAATACAATTTATTCAATCAAAGTTTAAAGGCTAAATAAGTAGGTTGCGGAGCAGCAGTTATAAGTTGATATCTTAGATACAATATTCCTACCACTACTATGCATTTTGCTAATGCAAGAGGCTAGAGCTGTTGCTTTTGCAGACCGTTAAAAGAGAAGTAAATTTTTACTTATAAAATATAACAAAATAAATAATAATCATTCTGTTATAATTACTTATAAATTAATATTTAATAATTTATAAATTAGTTTAAGAAAATTCCATTCCCTTAACTCAATAAAAGATTGTTATGATCTAGTGTGGATCATTACGAATAATTACTATATGTCAGGATTATAGTAATAAGGTTAAGGAATAAGGTAAAACCCAAATAAGGCCACAAGCCCCCCAAAAAATAATGATTCAATTACTAATACTTATACCAATATTAGGTTCTTTATTATTACTACCTATAAAAGAATTATCTAGTAAAAATAAAAATAAAATAAGAAATATAGCATTAATTACTTCTTTAATAAATTTCTTTGTTTCTATAATTTTATGGATCAAATTTGATTCAAGTACAAATCAAATACAATTTGTATATGAATATAATCAATTAAGTTTTTGTCATTTTAATTTAGGAATCGATGGAATATCATTATATTATGTATTATTAACAACCTTTTTAACACCTATAGCTTTATTATCAAATTATAAAAATATAACAGAAAATGTTAAAACATTTGTAATTTCTTTCTTAATATTAGAAAGTTTACAAATTTGTTTATTTACTGTATTAGATTTATTTTTATTTTATATTTTCTTCGAAAGTATTTTACCAATATTATTTGTAATAATAATAGTATATGGTTCAGGTCAAGCTAGAATAAGATCTGCTTATTTATTCTTTTTATATACTTTTGCAGGATCTTTATTTATGTTATTAGCTATACTGCAAATATATAGTTATATAGGATCAACAGATTTCCAATTAATATCATTATATGAAATTAGTTTAGAGAATCAAAAAGTTTTATTTTTAGCTTTTTTATTAGCATTTGCTATTAAAACACCTTTATGGCCATTTACAGGTTGGTTATATAGAGCCCATGCTGATAGTCCTTTAGCTGGTTCTATTTTATTAGCAGGTACAGTTTTAAAATTTGCTACTTATGGTTATATCAGAGTTTTATTAAATATTTTACCTGATGCTTGTAATTATTTTGGTCCATTATTACAAACTATTGCTATTGTTACTTTAATTTATGCTTCTTTAGCTACAATAATTCAAGGTGATACGAAAGTTTTAATTGCTTATTCAAGTATTGCTCATATGGCTGTAGTAATATTAGGATTATTTTCTAATAATATTCAAGGTATTGAAGGTGCAATTTTATTATCTTTAGCTCATGGATTTGTATCTCCAGCTCTATTTATTTGTGTTGGTGGAGTTATTTATGATAGAACTGGAACAAGAATTATAAGTTATATTAGAGGATTAGTAACTTATATGCCTGTATTTACTATATTATTCTTTATTTTTACTTTATGTAATAGTGGTATACCTCTAAGTTTAAACTTTTTAGGTGAATTCATGTCATTAACTGGTATATTTCAAAGAAATCCAATAATTTCTGCTTTAGGTGCTACTGGTATTGTATTCTCTGGTTGTTATTCTATTTATTTATATAATAGAATCTCTTATGGAGCTTATTCTCCTCACTTAAAACCATATAAAGATGTATCTAGAAGAGAATTTATTTTATTAATAACTTTATTAATACCTACTATTATTTTAGGTATATTCCCTAATATTATATTAGATTCATTACATATATCTGTATCTACTTTATTATTCTAAATTTTATTTGTATTTTATTTTTTAATTACCCCCATTACTTCTATAGCCCTGATTAAATCAATAGCCTTTTTATATATAATAAATATATAAATTAATAAATAGGCTATACATTGCTTAAATTACTTCATATTAAACTATTATTTTACTATTTCTATTTGCTAAGGTTATTGTTAATGCAATTAGCAATACTTATAGTAGGCTGATCATGATAGAGAAAATTAAGAAGACAAGGAATAATTAAAGCAAGATCATACTTTAAAATATATAAATTTTATATAATTTTATAATTAATAAAAGGATCAGAATTTAGTAAATAAATAGTAATGGTGGATGACAAACTGGTTCGTCGCTCCCTTTGGGTGGGAGACATATAGCGTGTTCGAGTCGCGCCTACCATATAATTATATACCGTATTAAATTAATTAAAGTTAGGTTTCATGGCAGAGTGGTTAATGCGGGGTACTGTTAATACCTTTTTCAGAGGTTCAATTCCTCTTGATGCCTATATATTAATATATATTTAATTAAATAATAAGACTAGAATATATAAATATATGGTCATATGCTCTTTATATATAGAGCGAACATGTTGAAATGGTAAACAATCTCCTCTTAAGCAGGAGTGGAAGGAATTCCTTAAGAGTTCAAGTCTCTTTGTTCGTAATTATTTCAATTATAGTGTATTATCCCCTTATATATTACACTATAATTAATCTAAAATAATAAACTAAGGATTTTAAATAATAATATGTTAAGTGATATAGTGTAAAGGTAGCACAGCAGTCTCATTATCTGCTAGAACTGGTTCAATTCCTAATGTCGCTCTATTTTTTATAATTATTATATTAAGGTCTTTTAGTATAAAGGTTGTACAACTACCCTTCACGTAGTTAGTGTCAGTTCGATTCTGATAAAGACTAATTTAAAATTAGTAAAAAAAAAAAAAATAAATAAAATAATAAATAAACAAAAAAAAATAAAATATAAATAAATAAAATAAACAAAACAAAATAAATAAAAAAAACAAACAAAAGTAAATAAACAAACAAACAAAAAAAAAAAATAAAAATATTAAGGAATAGTTTACATTGGTAAGTTAAGACGATTGCTAATTGTTCGGGGAAAACCCTTAGGTGTTCGACTCACCTCTATTCCGGTAATATAAAATAAAAAATAAAAATAAATTAAAAAAATAAAAATAGTTATTCCTGTTCAATAATCCTTGTAATTAATATATCGTGATTAAAACTCTATCTCCGTTGCCGTTTTAACTTCGTATTTCGTTTTGCCTTGCTGCGCTAGCCTATTTCTTACGCCTTACATTTTATTCTTCGAATAAGAAATTAAGTAAAGCAAAAGGTATTTAGTATGCACATAAAACTAATATTTATTATATATTTATAATATAATCAATAATTAAGTGTGATAATATTGATTAATAATTTAATTATTTACACAATAATAAAAAATAAAAAATAATTATAAATATAATAAATAAATAAAATAACGAGTTAAAAAGTAAAACAAAAACAAATATAAAATGAAAATGTATTGGCTGTTTTCTACGAATGCTAAAGAAATAGGAACGTTATACTTAATTTTTGCTGCATTTGCTGGTATGATAGGTACAGCTTTTTCAGTTTTAATCAGATTAGAATTATCTGCACCAGGTGTGCAATTCTTACAAGGGGATCATCAATTATTCAATGTAATCATTACAGCTCACGCTTTTTTAATGATATTTTTTATGGTTATGCCTGCTTTAGTAGGTGGATTCGGTAATTATTTTTTACCTATTCATTTAGGAGCACCGGATATGGCATTTCCAAGATTAAATAATATTTCATTTTGGTTATTACCACCATCATTAATATTATTATTATTAAGTGCTTTAGTAGAAAACGGTGCTGGAACTGGATGGACAGTTTATCCTCCATTATCTAGTATTGTTTCTCACTCAGGTGCTTCAGTAGATTTAGCTATTTTTAGTTTACACTTAGCTGGAGTATCTTCATTATTAGGTGCAATAAATTTCATTACTACAGCCTTAAATATGAGAGCAAATGGTATGAGTTTACATAAAGTATCTTTATTTGTATGGTCAATATTTATTACCGCAGTATTATTATTATTATCATTACCAGTATTAGCAGGAGCCATTACAATGCTATTAACAGATAGAAACTTTAATACTAGCTTCTATGATCCAGCTGGAGGTGGAGATCCAATATTATATCAACATTTATTCTGGTTCTTCGGACATCCTGAAGTTTATATATTAATTTTACCTGCTTTTGGTATAGTTAGTCAAGTAGTATCTACATTTTCTGGTAAACCAATTTTTGGTTATTTAGGAATGGTATATGCTATGTTATCTATTGGAATATTAGGATGTTTAGTATGGAGTCACCATATGTTTGCTGTAGGATTAGATGTTGATACTAGAGCTTATTTTACTGCAGCTACAATGGTAATTGCTGTTCCAACTGGAATAAAAATATTTTCATGGTTAGCTACATTATATGGAGGAAGCTTAAGATTAACTACACCATTAATTTTTACATTAGGTTTCTTAGCTTTATTCACTATAGGAGGATTAACAGGAGTAGTATTAGCTAATGCCTCATTAGATATAGCATTACATGATACTTATTATGTAGTAGCTCACTTCCATTATGTATTATCTATGGGTGCTGTATTTGGTTTATTCTCAGGATTTTATTATTGGATTCCCAAAATAGTAGGTAAAACTTATAATGAATTCTTAGGTAATGTACACTTCTGGGTTTTATTTATTGGGGTTAACTTAACTTTCTTCCCTCAACACTTCTTAGGATTATCTGGAATGCCTAGAAGAATCCCTGATTATGCTGATGCTTATGCAGGATGGAATGCCGTATCTAGTTTAGGATCTCTAATTTCATTAGTGTCTGCTATTTTATTTGGTTATATTATTTACGATTTATTCGCTAATGGTGAAGAAGCTTCAAATAACCCTTGGGCTGTTCCATCATTCTTTACTTCATCTGTACTATTTAATGGTGATACGCAAAATGTTAATACTTTAGAATGGACATTAAAAAGTCCTATTCCATTCCACGCATTTAAAATGTTACCAGTACAGTCTTAATTAATAATTAAAATTATATAAAAACAAAAACAAACAAAAACAAACAAACAAACAAAAACAAACAAAAAAAATAAAAATAAAAAATAAAAAAAAACAACAAAAAATTATGCTTTAATAACCCCTTGGCTTCCGGCCACCCTAGCTTCGCATTTTTGCTACTGGGTTACCTAAACTCCTATACCGACAAAGCAATACTTAAATAGTATTTTATATTAAGATTAAAAGAGTAGATTGATAAATAAATAATTATAAATAATTAATAAAATTATATCTACAAATATTTAATATTTTAATATAATTATATATTAAACAACTATTTTAACTGTATCTCATTGTTATAAAATATGGTAATCAACTAATATGGTATGATTAAATAGTATGGAATATTAAATAACTAAGTTATTTTAATTGAGGAATACTTAGTCTTTGTATTAAAATTGTAATCCTGCGCTAGGAGAAATTATAATAAAAATAAGATGATAAAAAATAAATCAATCTCAGAAAATCAAAAATTATTAGGGTCAGGCGACTCATATAAAAAACTATTTAATAAAAAGATCTTATGGGTAAAATTATATGATAATTATTTATATTTATTTTTAAATCAAAATACAAATAATAAATTCAGTATATTAGAACCTAAAACAAAAATAAATACATGCTCTACTATCAATTCCCAGAGGGAGGAAAATCAAGAAATCCCTCTAGCTAAAAGGGCTGCAAATCAAACTTTAGTTATTTCTAGTTCACCCGCTTTAGCTCCCAAAAGTGAAAATAATAAAATATATATTAATAAAAATACTATAAAATTATTAAATGGAGCGGCTACTCAAGAAGAAGTAAAAAAAGAAATCAAACTATATAAATTTATAAATTCTATTTCTAAACATACAAATGAAACAGTAAAATATCAAAATATTGTATATCTTTTTAATAAAAATAATAAAGGATTACAAAATAGTAGTGTAGGAATAAATAAAAATGTTTTTATATTATTAGAATCAACCTTTTTATCAATGTCTAGTTTAATAAGTAAACCTATTATTACTATAACTCCTAATAAAGTTGTTATTAAACTATTTTATTATTTAAATATATTTTATTCTAATAACAAATTATTAAATATTAATAAAGATAAATTACAATCTTTATGTTTAAATTTAAGTAAAATATATAAAAAACCTGTAGAATTAGAATTAGATAGACTACATTATCCTTATTATGATAGTAATATATTATCTAATATGATAGGTTTAATTAGTAATATTGTTAAACTGAGATTTATTATTAAAAAATTATTTAAAATAGCTAAAATTAAAAAAACAACAAAATATAGTAATAATTATTCTATTATACCTTCTTACTTATCTGGTTTTAAAATAAGAGTAGCTGGAAGATTGTTAACACAAAGAGTTATACCTAGATTAACAGTTAAAACTATACAAAGAGGAACATTAGCAAGAGGTAAAGCTAAATTTGTTGATAGTGCTAGATTTACTAATAAAAATAAAAGAGGTTCATTTAGTATTACTATTACTATGGGACATATATTTTTATAATTTTAATTATTAATTATTAGGTGAAGCTTACACTACCCCCTTCTTAATTACCTAGTAATAATTCTTTACTTGATACCTACTATGCATTGCTATTTTGTATATTTATAACTATTTTAATAGTAATATTAAAACTCTCTAGGATCTTAACCTAGTTTTATTTATTATTTTTAATTCTAAAAGAGATTATTTAATTATTGAATAAGAGTGTAGTATCAATTGGTTAGTATGGCGATCTCCAAAATCATCGGTAGGTGTTCGAATCACCTCGCTCTTGGGCTTATAATAAATAATAAAAAAAATAAATCTAATAATGAATGAGAGGCATAAATAATTATTAATATTATATATAATATATTATTAAATAAAATATATATTTTATTACCTTTTTAAACAGTACAGTAAAAAAACTCTAATATTTAATAAATTTAAATTTAATATAGGGCTCTTAGCTTAATAGGTAGAGTACTCGATTGTCAATTGAGGTTGTCCCAGTTCGAATCTGGAAGAGCTCGAAAAATTTAAATATAATTATAAATATAAATTTAAAGTGCTAAAATTGAGCCTTAAAATTAATTATTAATAAATCTACTGGGCGTAGCAAATAAATTATAACTAATGCTTTACTAAACTTTACTATATAAAGCTTGCTTTTGTTAATTATTTGCTTTGTTTACTTTAATTTTTTGTTGGCCCCAATCAGTAGATGAGTGTATATTCAAGTATATTTAATTATAAAAATCGATTTATAAAAGTATCGATGACAATATAGTAATAACATCAAAGTAATTTAAAGGGGTTATTAAGGATAACTAGCAAATTTATAAAAAAGGAGGTGTAAACCAAAAGCCACAAATTCAATTAATTATAATATAAAAATAAATAAAAATAATTAAAAAATAAAATAAAATATATTAACTTGAATTAACAAAAATAGTGTGGCGATCCTAAGGGAAACCTTTATATAAAAACTTCCTGAAGCAAATCATTCTAGTAAGGAAAGGAAAGGAAATCAACCGAGACTCCGAAAGTAATGGTGAGTGAAATCGGATTAGCCTAGTAAAAATTATAAATTGAAAATCTATCAATATTTAATAAGGTTTATTCTTAATTAAAGAATAGTCTCTTGTAAATAAGATAACTAAAAAAGGTGAAAGTCCTGTAGATTTATAATTCAAACTAACAAAATTAAGTACGATGAGAGAAAACTTGTCGGAATATAGGGGTACCATCCTCTAAGGCTAAGTATTATAAATTTAGCAATAGCGCAAAGTACTGTAAAGGAAAGTTTGAAAAGTATTGTATTAACATAGTGAAATAGACTTGAATTAGTAACCCTATAAGCAGTCGAAGTTTTAAATAAAAATGACGGCGTACCTTTTGCATAATGGGTCAGCAAGTTAATAGGAGTAGCAAGGTTAAAAACCCTAGCGAAAGCGACTGGACTTACTAGCTTAATTATTATTTTAAATAAGATAATTTTTAAGATATAACCTTAGGGTCATATAACTAGGAAATAGTGATGGATAAGTTACTTCTATTAGACCCGAAGCAAGGTGATCTTTCCAAGACCAGATTATAATGGATCGAACGGGTGAATGTTGCATAATTCTCCGAAGAGTTTTGGAAAGCGGTGAAATGCCAATCTGACCTTGTGCTAGCTGGTTTTCTACGAAACATATGTAAGTATGACATCTATACAAAATTTATGGAGGTACAGCACGGCAATTCCCAACAAATCATACAAAAATATGAGGCGTTTAGGTTGCGGGGATCTAAAAAATCTTACCAATGGAAGCGAATCTCGGAAGTACATAAATTGATGGTAGATATTCAGACTGCTCATGATAAGTTGGGTAGTCAAGACGGAAACAGCCGAGAACACGAAATCAAGGTCCCAAATGATTATTAAGTGAAATTAAGGAAGTAACAAATTGAATGCAGCTGTAAAGTGAGCCTGGTAGTCGCTATCTTTTAATGACCGTTGTAACAACGTAGCAGCCTTCAATCATTCTATTTAAAGAATGATGAATAAGATTGTAGCGCCGAAAATTAAACGGGTCTAAATAATCAACCGATATCGTGTTGATTAAGAATTTATTCAAATTTATTCTTAATCTAGGTAGTAGAACATTCAGTAATACTGATGATAGAACAGTGTTTCATTGTTTTAAGGTAACTGAAGAGATAATGCTGACATGAGTAACGTAAAAAGAAGTTATAATACTTCTCGCCGAATACGAAAGGGTTATGAGAAAAGGTTGAACCGTCTCATGTTAATGCGGCCTCTAAGGTCCAAAACCAAAGTTTTGGCTGATGAGTAATTTACTGAAAGTCCTAAAAAATATTATTATTTTTAATAATAACTATGCTATAATAGCATAGATGGACCAGGAAAATAATGTAATTTATTTTTAATAAAATAATTTCTACCGTACCCTAAACCGACACAGGTTCGTAAGTAGAGAATACTAAGGCGTAGAGCTAAAAGTTGTTAAGGAACTCGGCAAGTTCTCCTCATAAGTTTGACAATAAGAGGAACCACTCTTAATATAGTGGTGTCACAAAATCGGAGGCCACGACTGTTTACTAAAAACACAATTCAGAGCAATGATGAAAATCATAGTATTCTGGATGAAATTTGCCCAATGCCATTAACATAAATGAGGTAATAGGAAACTGTTACTGATTGAAAGTCTGGTTAATAGCGGTCTTAACTATGAGGATCCTAAGGTAGCAAAATCAGTTGGCCATTAAATGTGGTCTGGT
>Ga0209005_1000007_pt1 | contig 33921 bp, 8 predicted proteins | sample TexAe_RefH0_O2_FD_187952 | JGI IMG/M metagenome (GOLD analysis project Ga0209005, IMG submission 187952) | Forest soil microbial communities from Davy Crockett National Forest, Groveton, Texas, USA - Texas A ecozone_RefH0_O2 (SPAdes) (version 2) | ecosystem: Environmental > Terrestrial > Soil >... | reverse complement strand
GAGTATCTTTGGATCAGCAACAAATATATTCAGCGTTTTATGACCTAACACGTAGGGAATTTTATATACTATTACTCTATCTTTCCTTATGTATTTTTTGGTTTATTCCCAAGTATATTACAGTTTATGGTCGCTCAACGTCGAAACTGGTCTTTTCTTTAATATATAAGACACCCTCTTATATAAACTAAGACTTATAGTCATCTTCTCAGAAACCCTGTATAATATAATACAATACTATCCTATAGTAGTTTGTGTACTTTCCACTATAAAACTATTGGAATTATTAATAAGTTTGTCAGATAAGAATAAAAGAAGGATGGGCAGTATTAAATAGTTAATATGAGATTATTCATGATGTCTGAAAGCAGGAGATGGTGTGATACTACGCTAATGGTCATTGTATGTATGATATATCTAGTAAATAATCCTGTACGGGATACATTAGTTTTATAGAGAATACTTATTAAGATAAAACAGCTATAGGATTATATATGATGTATATTTACAGGAAACTGTTTCTATTGTTTTTTAGATCTCATACACTGTTAAAGCGTAAAAAGATTCAAGTAATAACAATAGTAGCACAAATTTAATACAATACAAATTATCCCTATAAAATGCTGGTTACATATAAATAAATGCACGATTTCCTCTATTTAAATAAGAATATCAGCTTATATAATGGATTTAAGGATTATCCCTGTTTTATTACTACTCAGTATACTAACCTTTTCTTTAGGCGTATCTTTACTATTGTGGGGTATATACCCTGAATACTTGGTTCTAAGCTCTTGGCTAGATTGCTTGATAAAGTAATCAACTAGACTATCCTAATCTAATAAGATAACGTATAATATATATATATAGTTACGGGTATACTTATGATAAAAGATATATGTAAGTACTTTTAAGGCTAAATAAACATACAAAATGACCTTAGTGATATAGGTAATAATAACATGACTAGTATACTCATAATAGCAGGTATCATCATGCAAAGAGTAAAGAGAGTATACTATAGGGGTAATTTACTTGTAATAATAGTCATTTAAAAGGTTACTCCAAAGCTATATATGTGTAATACACTGATTAGTCTAGCGTATCCTGTAATCAAAATTATGCTATATATATTGGGTCATTATTGTAGTAATGTTATTTTATATAGTAGTTACAAAAAGTATCCTCTTTTATTACATATGGTCTTCAGTCTCTTTAACAGGAATATTATTGAAGGTTATATTTAGCCATGGAAAGGATAGTACAAGTAGTATAACTATATGTTACAAATGTTGATTCAATATAGAGATATAGTAACGTGCATGCCTAACAAGATAATATGCTTATTTATCACCTTCATATGTCATATTTCTATTTGGGCATAAGAAATCTTCATTAAGGGATATTCTGACTATGGTTGTCTCATGACAACTTTTAAGTAAGCGTATAAGCATTTTCTTGCTACATTGTAATAAGGTATCATAGTATCCCTTTTTCGTCAACCTGTACAATAGATATAAGCGATGATCCCTCAATTTAAAGACATAGATGAATATGTATGACTAAACTATATTTCTAAGCGTTTAGCTGTAATAAAAGTTGCATCCATATATTATCAAGATAAGTATTTATATTAATAGTAAATCCTTGATTGAACATTAAATATTACTCATATCTATCTTTCAGTATAAGTAACTTATTTATAATATAACGTTAAAGCTATATTCTTGTATCAAGATAGATAATTCTTAAGGTTACTGTAACCTATGAAAAACATCGCTTTATAGAGTTAGCATACACTAAAGACGCTTTGAGAGCGCGATTAATGCTAAGATTTAAAAGATATCCTCCAGAGCTCGCATTTACGGCTGAGTTATAACTAAGCTTTTATTTCATATAAGCAGGGTAAGTTAACTTACCTAGCAAGATGGTATTACAACACTAAAAAATAGCATAATTTCCCTTTTACACGAGTACTAGATATAAGGTACAGGGCTAATCGTGAAATCATTAAATAGAGGAAAGATTCTACAATATATCAAGGGCTACTTTGGTAATCAAAAGTGTTTTTATACGTCTTAACCATATAAGTGTGCTTTTGCTATACTAGCTGTCCTAGGGATATCTTTATGTTATTCCTTTGTCAGATAATTTAGCAAGAATTAACTCCAGTTTACTGCTTATAAATAAAAGACATTTTATTCGCTCTTTTCAGCATAATTCTCGTACACCATAATAATAGCTAATAGCTTACATCAGAGGATAGTCATTATCTTAGGGTATAGTAACCTCCCCCCATAGCATACCTAGGAAGTTATTTACCTATTAACCGTACGATAGTAGCATACATATAACACTCCAAAAAGACCTAGTTTATCTAGTATAGTCTCTTATATCTATCCATGTTAAAACCTAACACTTTACTTCTCAGGTAAACAGGCTAAAATAGTTTAACAATTTACTACCCTAGGTGTATGTGTGTGTAGTACCTAAAGATATATTACACAATGTACCTACATAGGTATAGCATACAAGGTATTTCTAGCCATATATACTAGCCATTTTTAACGAGAAATATGCCTCCTTTTAGTGAAACATTCTAGTGGTACCTATTTGCTATAATTACTCATCAGCCCATATCAAGCTTTTATGGAATATATGAACCATAAGTATCCTCGCTGAGCAAATACTCCCAGTATGTGTTAATAAGGAGTCATCCTTTGATGAAATCTTTCACCAGACTTTGCAATTAAAATCATAGCTGTCCGAGACATGTCTTATAGGACAAATTTTAAGGGTTTGCTATACCCTATGGTACAAGACATAAAACAGGTCATCCCAAGATATGTCAAATGTCTCCCCTTTTGGTGATAACCGTGTAGAGCTCTCTCAAGTCATAAAAAGTCTTAGTATGCGGCACTATCAGCGAATCCCTGTCACCTTGTTAGTTTAGACACCTGTACACATGATCAAGCTTATACACAAGCAATTAATCATTATATACCAGGCTGCCACATTGGTGGTAATCTTATTACTATTCCTGAAAAACCCTGTTACTTACCTTTCTGTATCTATTTATGTATACAAGTTTACCCTCCTCAATAGACATATTCTTAATGCACTATTCTTGATATCATTATCACTAATAACCAATGTGATGTCTATCTATGGAATATTCTTATTTTAGGAGGATACTTTATAATATGGTGTCCTTCCTATTCCATTTAAGGAGTTATGTAGACTTCTGAAGTACTGAAGGGCATATAAGTGGTCATCCTATTAGGGGTGACTTTTTGCCAATCTTATACCCTTACATTACACCTTACCCCATACCCATTTGTGTCTTCATATAATTAAACTTAAATAAATATACTTTCATGATTTTAAAACCTGGGAAAAGCAATTACAATAGGCATACAGTAAGTTTTGGTTCATCTATGAGTAACCAAACCGTTTATCTATTAGTATTACGAGAATATCGTATAGGTGTCTATAAAAAGAATAAATAACCAGGAATACTCTAGATCTGTATGTATAGTCTAGGAATACTCATCAGGTTAAGCCCTATTTTTACCTCTTATGCTATTATATAACAACTATTACTTAATGACAACTAAGAGTGAGCTCACAAGCTGATTACCCTAGGGTAAAGAGATATGTCAATAAATTAGCTAGTAACATGGGCAAGTATCCTGAAACTTCCTTATAGCTAGATAACTGTCAAGTATACTTATACAGATAACATAAACAGTCTTATGGATCAATTTAAGGACAATTTTAGGCTTATGTCTTATAATTTGGCCAAAGGCATAGAAAATGACATGAACATACCCTAATCAAATGTAGAAAGAGCATGATTGTTAGTATTAAGCTGGGTGGGTACTTTACATTTAAATGTCTTCGTTATGCTATACCATAGTATTAAACATAATCATTATGGGAATACAGGGTATCATGTATATGACGGCAATATGCATATTAAGGTTATCCGTTAGTATACCTTTGAGCATACTCTTATAGCCAATCACTGCTACATCGAGTATTATTCCTTCCTTATTAGGTATAGGTATCAGTATATATGTACAGGTATGAGCTCCTTTTTACTCATGGTAAGGGCGAGATTCTTTACCAAAGATCCATCAGAAATCTACAATATACCGCTTTTTAAGCTTGCTAAAGTTTTGTCCTTAAAGTTATAGCTGTTGTAGCATATCACTTGAATAGTATAAAGATACAAATCTTACTAGATAATAGCGTAATTCATACAGATACGCTCATCTCGCTAAGTTATGAAAAAGCGTTACAATAAAGGTGCATGCTAGTGACACTATTGACAATCTTACTATTACCTTAAATAAATAGCACAGGAAGATGAGGACATGTAAAATACACCTTATACCAGAGCCTTTGTATATATATCCGTTGGCGTAATAGCATTATTTTTTATCTAATTCATCATTGGTGAAAGGGTGCAAGATAATAAGAGAGGTATAAAATCATTACTAGGAGCAACCATATAGGATCTAGGATCAGCTCATTTATATATTAGCACAGGTAATAAAATGCTTACCCTTACCAGAAGATTACCTTTTTGTTCAAACAATCCACAATTTTGAATTATATAGCTTTTGCATAGATAAAGTAATAACTAATGTCTATCTTTTGTGGCAGAGTTAAATTGTAAAAGAATATGACCCAAATATGACAGGACTGAAATACCATAGAATACTATCAGTGACATCGTATATACTACTACTATCCATCCAAGCAAGAATATAGATCTGCCTATACCTAAAGAGGACCCATATTGTATCAGCAATATTATACAAAGGAATGATCCCTATATAGAGTATAAAAGTCCTTTGAAAGATATATTTCATCTAAAAAGCATAAAATCCTTGCTAGGAAAGTACATATCAGCGTACAATGCGTGAAAGGTAATAGGATTACTCCTAGTCCTAATAGCAACCTTGATATTACCTTCGTTAGCAGTTATTATACATCATACACCTATCGCCTTGTGTACAGCTGTTTTTACGAATACTCCATGTATATCCCTTTTTCAGCTAGTACTTTATTATGGTATATACTTTCTTGGTCACCATCAGCAATAAAAAGTCTACTATTCCTTGCCCATTAAAAGAATCTTTTTATCACTAGCGTAATTGCTAGATATTCTCTTGTTTTAAGTCCATTGTGTGCAACTGTATTTTATGCCAAGGGTACTAGTACCATTACAGTACAGCGTGAAATTTGGTCATATTTTGTCATCTTTAGCCTACGAGGGCTATTTATACCTATACCTACACCATCATACACCATATGCTCAAGGATCATGTAAATTGTACAAATATTCAGTCAGCCTATACCTCTTTATCTTCTCGTCTTGAAATCTATATGCTATTTGTCCAAATATCGAGTTTACTTAGTATTCTTCCTTATCCTTGTCTGATAAAGGATGGATAGAGAATCTACCTAGTAATTTACCATTATTTATAGAAAAAAGGAGGTATGATAAAAATAAGTGGGTATGACCAAAATATCATCTTAAGAATTATGATTACTGACACCAAAAGGAACGTCTTTTATCTACAAGTATCACTAACTAACCCCCCTTTTACATTAAGCAGAATATACCTTATGATATCTCTAGTATTGGGCTAGTAGCTTAAATATTAAACAGCTTACCTCCTGATTAATCAAGGAGTATCTACTATACCTCTGTTATCTTTAAACTGAAACTAGAGAATATTAGCAAGGTGACTAATTATTTGTTTATGGAATATTCCAATATACCTGGCTATAATATGACAATGAGCTTGCTTTTATTGCATGGGGTATAACCTTTTTGATATAGATTCCAATTTGTCATAATTGACCATTCCATTACTAAACATACCAGGTATGTTTACTTGTAGAAAGATAATGATAATAGTACCACTAATTACTATAGGCATAAGGATCTTAGCATATCCTTAGTACGTACTATTGAAGGCTTATACCCTACTTAAGAAGAACAAGTAATATTGATGTATATACTCTTTTATACATATGAAAGATCACAAATAGTGATATAATACACTACCATTGCTGGCCTAGCGTAATGTGGAGACATGTAACGAATCCATAATCCTCTATTATTTTAGTAGCCCCTAATAAAGCAGCACTATATAGAGATAGATTCTTATATCTCCAGGATACACTCAATATGCATCCATCATAGCTGATGCATAAAATGACTAAGTATACATCCTAGATATTAGGCGCACTCGTAAAGGTATGGTCATAGAAAATAACACTAAATAGGGTATATAATAGGCTACGCCGTTGAAGAACTATCTGAATATTGATATATAAATCTATGTACACTATAGTTTTTGTATAATTATACTTAGGGATATATACACAGGTATTTATTAGTATCGCTATAACTATAGTTATAGGCCTGGGTATTGGTGTAAGTATAGCACGCATGGTTATATCTATAGATATTATTACTCGTACAGCTATAGCGTTATATATAGGTATATATATATCTCTGATGATACTTATATTTTTAGTCAGTATAAGTAGGAATACAGCTTCATTTATAGAGAGAGTGAAAAGATATTCAGTAACATAGCTATAACTTAGCTACAATACACAGATATCCCTTCGCATAGGTGGTACAGGTATTAGCATAATTGTATGTCTGAATGTACCTATATGTATAGGTACGCTTGTACGGTATATATACAGCTATGCCTGAAGGTACAATGGTATAGATATGACTACTAATATTTATACTTATACCTAAAGTTATTAGTCTAGGCATAAGTACAGCGATAAGTCTCGTTATCATTACTGTAAGTACAAGTAGGTATTAGTATATGCTTTATCACATATATCTAGGAGTATACAGTTATATATTATTATTATCAAGCTCTAGAGCTTGACTGGCATATATTAGGGATTTTGCTTTATATTACCCTTAATGCGCTATCAAAGAGTCTTTTAAATAAATCGCGAGTAGCAAGACGAAATGTAGGCTTGCAAGAAGCCGATTCCTAATTCTAAAATCCTATCGCAGTTACATAGCATAAGCAGGAATAGCTAATAAATAAAAGCATTCATGAATATAAAAAGGCTCCTGCCAAATGTGGAGGAGAATATGACCGCTAACATATTAGCAAACAGCCTTACACCTAAACTATTGGTCTCAAACAAAAAAGAGGAATTCTACTACACGAGGAGTGGTAAGAGCCATGATGCATATTGCGTGGACAAATATATCAAAAAATTTCCTCCTATAGTGTTAAAACCAATATAATCCATGCTATAAAATACTTAGCGCAATTGTATAGTAATTACAATATGCGATGAACAGTAAATGTAAACGGATTAGACCCGACCAGTTCCATAATAAATAGAAAGGAAGATCGTTGCTAGTGAGGTAGATACGGATACCTTTTTTCCCATTTGTTCATGTAGTATTGAATATATTAGAAATATATTCCTTCTGTATTATTTGTCCGTTATTTGGTAGATAGTCATGCTATATACACAATAGAGAGGAACAATATTAATAAAATATGCCAACTGAATTTGTTAACGTTAAATTGTTAACGATACATCTATACTTCCAGCGAATCGCGGAATAAGATATTATTTCAAATTGCTCAAAGGGGTTGGTCAATACATGTTTAAGCTTTATTTTTGGTTGTATTAATGTTATAGTTCTAAATTGTAGTAATTTAGTAATATGATTAACCCATCGCAGTATCTAGCGCCGCACACTAAACAAAATTAGGTGATATATTTGCCTAAACTGTCTCCTACAGAGACGAGCTAATACAAAATTTAGTTAATGCCCAATAAATAATCTCTAAAGAGAATATACAAATAATAGGTTAGGCTTAAAAGTAAAATTAAAAAAGCAAATATTAAAATAAAAAAGATAATGATAAGATATTACCATATCTTTTTATTTAGGCAGTTAGTAAATTATTAAAGTGAGATCTACGTTTATATCCATATACCTTTATCAGATACAAGAGTTATTTTTTTACTATCTTCTCTCGTAATTTTAAAATGCACCAAGGCGTGGAAGTATCAAAAAAAATTTATATATAATAGTATGAAGAACCAAAAACGAGATCCACAAACTACTTGAAAAAATGAAGTATCGAACTGTGCATAATGACTTTTAAAGATATAGGGTAATATTATAAGGACACCAGGGGGGGGCTTATACCTGAGGGGTATAAACCCCCCCCTTTACAAATAGCCTATCCTTTTTGTAATTTTCAAAAAAGTTCATGCTTAACAAAGTACACTGTTGTGCTTAATTGAACTATTAATATGTTTAATTAAACCATACTTTAGCACGTAGTAGCCAAATATGAGATCCACCCAGGCTCCATTAAAGATACTTGTATACTATTCTATTAAAGTAGAGTTTCTGGGACTGTACAGCAAGAAATAAAAGCTAAGAATATACGTATACTCTTGTAAATGCACAATAATAATAATACCTGTATAGGGATAAATATGATGAAATACTTGGCCAATATTGCAATAAAAGAAAGCTGTCTTTATATATATGGCACAGTAACTATTAAGAATACTTATATAAATAAAAAATGATACCAAAGTATCAAATTAGGTATTAGCTGGTTTAATATCGAAGAGTTATAACTATTGGTTTGTTTTATAATAATCAAGTAAAAAGTTTAAGGATATTACTCTGTATACTATTAGCTTGTAAAAGATAAAAAAGATTACTCTGCTTGCCTTGATAGTTATAGCTAATATCCATAACTAATCAAACCTGTGATATAAAATACTGTAAGGATACACAGGATTCTGTTAGTACAATAAAACAACATAAATTATAGCTTTGAGAAGGAAAATGCACCCATTGGAACAAAATACCTTAGGTGATCAAATATGCAAGATCAAGCAAAGGATATATTTACTACCTCAGTAAATAGTATCACGAAATGGTTAAAGGATTATCCCTTATCTTATCAATAAATAAGTAAAATAGAGAGTAGCGTTAGATATGATATCAAACCCATATTGAGTAGAAAAAGTATGAAGATAGCATACCTACAGGCAAATTGGTGACAACTCGAAAGATATTAAGTGATTACCAGAAAGAGCAATAAAATACTGTGTATACTATCAGCTAGCAGTAAAACTTGTCCTTACTTTTTACTACTAGGCACTAATATAAATAAAGTATCTTATATTTGGTGTATAATTCTTACAAAAACATTAAAACAATACTAAAGACTACTTTTATCCAGTAATTTAGTAAAGTTTCTTACTGAACAGGCGATTTATGGAAAACCTAGAATAAGGGAGCAACGATTACAGGACCCTGTTAGTCTATACTGAGCTTTACGGTATGCTACCTGTACCTGTAATATCTAGGTTTTCTTAATATTGACAGAATATACTAAGATTTTAACTATTTTGCATAGACGAGTATGTTAGGTACTCCGTATAAGTATAGGCAATCATTTTTATAGAATTTAGATCTCCATCTAGTCAAGTTTTAACTAGATGATAATTTTGGACATAATATACAGGATCAGTTTAACTAAATCCAAGGCTGAATTAAAGAAGAACATCCTGTATAGGATAGGATAGGGTATGAATGGAATAATCAGCATGCAGATAGTGATTTGTTTATACCATACCTCTTTTCACGCTTTATAGAAAATAGTGGTAGTGCAAGCATATTAGATATCTGGTAAGTAGCCTTATAAGGATACGAGGGTATAATCTGGCAATTGTCTAGTCATAAAGAGCTTAAAAAAGTGAATATGGTGCCAAAAGAGCCTGTATACTCAGGATCTCGTATAAATTGATAGAATGCTACTGATATTAGCACCTTATAGAAATAAGTATCATTTTAGCTGATGAAAGGTTTATCATATCTAGTAACTAGCACTCGTTGGTATCTTAGTGGATACTATACTGTAGCAACTAGTAGATTATGCTATGTCTCTGTATACGGGTATACGCAGTTGTCGCTTTTATATGATTAGGGTATAGTAGCAGCTAAATAAACAAATACTAGCCCTTGATGATAAGATTATACAATAAATACAATCTAAGCATAAAAAGTAATAAGGAGGGTGTATGTAGGGTCATCGAGTTAGCGTATATTATCATATAAGCAAAAGGATACTTATTTAGATGATGACCCCTCTTGATAGAACGTTTGGGGTATTATGGTTACTATTTAGCCTAGAATATAGATATGCTATTGTGAGTATATAGTCGAATATATATATTTACTTGTGTATTTGTACAAAATGGTCTCTGTACTAATCTTATAGGCTATTTTAGAATAGCTATTTTCGAGGATTATCTATTTCTTCAAATATGTAGCGAAATGTCAGATATTGTAGACAATTAGCAAGATATCCTCTACTTATTTACATTTGGCAGGTATTACTAACGTGTTAAACAAGATCTTTATCTTTATGTAAAGACTTATAAGAAGGATAGAATATATGTGTAAGAGCGTATTTATATATAGTGGTTACAATCAGCATATTTATGATAAAGAATAAATCAATTATACTATCTTATAGCTTAAGAATGTGTCTCTATTTAATATAACCTTAGTATTGTTGTAATTTGAGTAATATATATATCCATACCTTGACTATACACGGGTACACCTATACTATAGCTATGCATATATGTATTCTCATGTCAGTAGGCTTACTTTTAAATATTGCTATAGGCTATTATCTTTAATAGCATGTTAGGCGTTAATAAATTATGTTTATTTCAGTACTAGTATGGTGGTTCATATGGGTAATTATTTCACCAGTATAAATAGTGTACAATAGGTTAAATTTCAGGACTATTTATGCTTTTTTAGATGATACGTAATATACCCACAGATTCTCCTTTTGTAAGCATAATTGGCAGGATAGTTTATTAATGCTTACAGATAAGATAATAAGAGGAACATATATACCAGATTAATAAGTAAATTGGTATAGGTACAAAGCGATGACACAGCTAGTTATAACATATACAATTGTGCAAGAGGAGTATAGTGTAGTGTAGTAATAGTAGAGTAATCAGGAAGATTATATAGTAGTATAGTAGACGAATACAGGGTAAAATCATGAAACTAGCTTAGTAAGGCATTTCAGATTTAAGCCTAGTTGAACCTGTTATTATCCAAGGAATTATAGCTATAATAGGGCTATTCTGGAAGCCTTTAGGCTATCTCGGGTACTGTATACAATATAGTACCTCTTTTAGGTGGTATTCTGATTAAGTATGCCATAAAGCTAGCAAATATATATCTTACTGACAGATAAGCATGGTTATCGTACCTCGCATTTTAATCCCAATAATCACTGATAGTAATGGTGGAGTAGAACAAGATTAAGTGTACCCCTTGGCAATAAGTACCATATTACAGAATAATCTACTCTAATCAAATAGGAAAAAGGAATAGTGTAGTAAAACGTATGCTTTCTTCTACAAAAGATGGTATTACTTAGGTAAGATGGAGCAGTATAGCTATATAGCTGGATTCTACTTATTTCATTAATATGTATACCTAATCTAGTATTACTGGTTGATGCTTGGTTAATCAATTATGTATTTATATATATATTGATATGTATTAACCTTCTGTTTCTTATTATATGACAGGGGTTACCTATAATAAGATATATGGATATATATAGATATCATAGTTAGTAGTGTCACAGACATAACTATACCTATATCAATGATATAATAGTGATATTATTACATAAGCAAGCAAGGTATTGCCTACGCTTACCAATGGTTAGCTATCCATAGTCAACATGAAAGCTAATATAGTAAGCAAGTTTTGTAGCACAATGGATAATAATATTACAGTATGCAGAGATACGAAAGAAAAGATAAGTCTAAAAAAGGAACAGTGGTTATATCTTAAAGCTGGTGGAGATAACATAAATCTAGATATAGTCATCATCTAAAATATTCCAAAAGGAGTAGGACCAGAATATGCTGATCTAGTGATAAAAGATACCTATTCTGTAGAAGGCGTCAATTTATATCAATAAAGTACAGAGTTTACATCTTTTCAACGGCAAAAGGTATCTTGTAGTCTTCAGGAGCATTACAGCTAACAGGATAACAAAATCTAAGGATTATAATGCTAGGGGGGTATGTAAGCATTACCTGATGTAAAAACATATATAGTAGCTATACTATCCAATTTTAAATACTCTAAAAGAATTAAGTAAGGTTTTTGACATAAAGAAAAGTATAATGTTGTTAAATATAGAAGAGATTCTAAAATAAGCAAAAATTGCTACTTATTTACATCAATATAGCCAGAGTCAGTCAACTGGTAAGCCTTTAATGATAAGCTGGATAAGCATAGGCAATATCGACAAGTTATCCTCATTATGTTGAAATAGCCTATACTATACATTATTCCTTGATCATAAGTACAAATACATGTAAGAATAAGATTAACTGTATACTCCTCCTATACAGCCTATTCATGCTGATCACCCGGCTGAATACCCCTTTTGTCAGGATAAATTGCTACTTAGAAATGGTTAGGTACTGTACGTCTTTGCTTTTGATAGAAGTGTCAATAAGCGTATAGATGCTACTTATCGTACGAGATATGCTACTAATATATTAAATTGCTGAAGTATACTAGAATGAAGGGGTATGGGGTAATTTTACGAATAGAGATAGCAATAATGTAAAAGCCTAGTTGAATATATAAGAGATGACGCGATAAACTATTTTCATTAAATCTCAAATAGCTCTATTGATATTAAGCTAATCTTCAAGAAAATACTGTATTAAGTAGATATATCAGTATATGCTTAAGATATCCACTAAGAGTATCATAAAATAATTACCCTTGGCTAACAGGTGAATATTGTTAACATGAAGAGTATCCTACATCCTACCTTGTACATTATCATATAGTTTTTATCCCATGTATAAGCAATGAGATCTTTTAGGTAGAAAGAATCTAACCAAGTATTTTCTTCTTTATCAATTATCAAAAGGATATCCTGATAACCTATATAGATATAACTTTATTGTAGTAGGCTATTATTACTATTAGATATCCTGTGGTAATAACCGTAATGACTTTATCGCTGAATATGTCTATAGCAGGGATAATAGCCCAAGGTATATTCGACTATCCTATGTTGCCAGGTGATTTTAATAAATATATTGTTATACCCCCACTTATATTGTACGCTTATGTGGATCATCATTATATCCATTATGCTAGATTTGTTACCCTTTATCCTCACTGTAGGCAGCTTATTGTTGGAAAAGAACACTAAATAATATATCTTGGTACATGCTATAGTCTTTAAATTGTCAAGTGGAGAACCTTGTTTACTGTATCTCTATATCTTTATTAACCTATCATATCCCACTATTTTTATTGCCACCTATATAACTATGCTTTTCATATCAATAAACCTACAATTTACTCATTAATTTACTCTTTTATGTAAAACTACTCATTTTGTATAAAGAGCTGATATCTATCCAAGCAACATATATTAATTATAAAATACATATGGTATGATTACCTATACTAACATAAAAGAACTTTGATTGACTAAGTGTACATATATATATATATATACACTATACTATCATGCTAAGTTTAGCCTACAATGATGATCAAGCTAGTAAAAATAGAAATACAGTAAAAGATTATGACATAATTAACCCATATACTATTATATCTAAATATCTTTTAGAGACCTAGGGATACCTTTAATCAGTATATAGTTATACCATACCATATAAGCTACTACTACTACTATTATTATTAGAGCGATATACTATTAGTACTCCAAGGTAACAAAGCTGTGTATGTATACGTGCTTTAGTATAGTATATAATATGAATATGACTAAGCTTCTTTTACTCCATAAGAACTCCAAGATTTGCCATTTCAGCTAGATACACAAGAAGATAGCTTTGGCTATACTATATACTATAGAGGTTATTACTTTATAAGATAAACATAGTTTGCCTATAATCATACATAGGCTAGTGACCTAAATTTTGCTATATGGGTACTATCGTGAATGGTATGTAAATTATATGCTATAATTCAAAATAAAAGTCATCAAATTAAGCCTGGTGAATACTAAGAATAATATATCATTAGTCAGCCAGTTAAATGTGTACCTATTAGGATATCCTTTTGGTTACTTGCACACTCATAAAGTAGTATAAGTTATTTCTTAAGCTAAGTGTAAGGGATACAGGTATAGTTGTATTTATATGTAAGTAGTTGGGCTATTTGTGTCTATTGCCAGTATAAAAGATCCTTTAGGAGTGACTCAATTAATGCTTATCTCCAAGATAAGTAACTAAGCCCATTTCTATAGAAATAAAGGCTACTCTTAATTATATGTTCAAAACAAGCAGCATTATCATCATATAGCGTATATCTGCCATAGGTATAGCTTTATCCTATACTGAAAAATAGCTAATATGATGATCATCACGGGATTAGTATAGCATCCTTTTTTATATCGCTTTAGCGCTCTTTTGGTAACTTGATTGTATCTCTTAAAGTAAATGAATGACCTTTATATATTTCTTGGTGGAAGGGGCTTATGTTTATGTAGCAAGACTAAGTAAAAGCTATGCTCATAATATAATAACAATGATCTGTAAGATCACCTATAGTTTAGTTAGAGTAATACCCGTTTATTAAAGTAAGAGTAGGGAATTAGGCGATCCATTGCTTAAGGCTAAAAGGTAAGATACAGGTGGGAAACTCTTGCCAAATATACAGTTACATTAATTTAGGATATAGCTATCTTGTTTGTTCTGATATAATAAGACTTAGTAATAAAAGTAGAGGCTAGCCTCTAGCTTATAGAAGGATATTGTGGATAAAAAGGACGAAGAAACACCCAAGAAATACATTGGGAGAAAGGTACGCCAAGCCAAGATCATAAGCTGATCCCATCTATATCTAGGACAGCTGCTCTTATAAACAGAAAAGACCCAGGATTACAAGGCTTTTAATGTGAAGATACTAAAAAATAAGAAGGAGTAGTTATTAAAGGAAAAACCATCCGCCAAAGAAAAGAACTATAGTATATAAGACCATATATAAGATTACATATTCTGCAATAAAATAAAAAGCAAAGGACCACTTGAGTATTCACGCTATATCCAGCTACAGGCTCTCTTCAGCTTCGGGTAATCAAAAGGAGTACGATTTGTTTCTCTAAAATAGATACTTTATAAATAAGGCAAAAGGTATTAAAGTATTACAAACCACATGTTTGCTGCCTATTACTATATCTATAAAGTTATAGATTGAGCTAATATACAACTAATAAAACTAATAAACTTAGACTAATTCATATGAAATCATTTGAGATGCTATCGTAGAGCTCCTGGGAAGCATATCTGGAATTAATGCCCAACCTCCTAATAGATACCGTACACGGACAAAGACGAAATGCGAGAAATACTAATACTCTAAGTTAGGAGAGCGACAGCTGTTCTACCGAATGTATTACAACCCAAGAGAAAAACTTAGCCTAAAAAAAGGACAGGAGCGAATAGGAACATCCCTTGTTACTTTTAGCGGTAGGATAACTCTTTTATCAAAAGCTTTACGCCATCTGCTAGGGCTGAAGGAGTCCTACCCTATTACATTTGGTCCTCTACGAATTTGATAGCAGCCATATTTTCCTTTCTAATAGAGTTAATGTAGCCACGGATAATAATACTGGACTATAATTATTAAAAACGTAATAATTTGGTTAGAATAAACATCACTTAGTGATTTGATAGATATCTTAGCCAGGTAACCCTATAGTTAATTACAGTATAAAATTATTACCCTATTTTCACTATATTAGTTATAGCAAGCTCTATTATGGGCCCTGCTAGTAGATATAGCTATGAGTAAGGTAAAATCTTAGTTAAATTAGGCCTTGTATAAATGAGGGTATTATCTCTCTTTACTTATCAGGGTTTAATACACTATGTATTCGAGGAGTATGCTTAGTATAACATAAGCTTTAAAAGATTCTTTGATTGTTACCCAGTTGAATAAAGTAAAAGGGTATACGGTTATCTTCTAGCGAATAGAAATAGTATTATGCACATTTTTGACTGTATCTCGAGATATTATGTATATAGATAACCCTTTTGTCTCTTGTGGAATAGTATGGTAAGGCTAAGTTTAGTATAGCCTTATTCTTTGGTGGTATACTACTGGTCATCTTTATCAAATAAGGCTGATATTCATGGAGGTCTAGATACTTGTACTTTAATCCTGAAAGTGTTAGTGTAAGGAGTGAAATATACATAATTACATCAATATGTAGACAATCTATATATATATACTTTGACAATCAAGTAACCTGACTGTAATGATTACTCCTATACAAAGTCAAAAATAGCTAGACTAGATAGTAGTGGTAGAAGGATGATATACTATGGGACTATTTTTGTAATTAGCACTATCTATCTATTTTGAAGCATGCTAGCAATAACCATATATTACTTATCATACCACCAGATAAAATCACAGGATCATTTTGAGGTATATAGCTCTTTATCTTGTAACATATTATTGTACTTTAGCGTAGGTCGATTATGCCCACTACCATGATCTGCTACGTAGAGTTAGTTATAAAGACATTGTTACTTTTCCCTATTTACATACCTTAACATTTTTAGTTCCAGTAGTTCTTGTCGCAGGTTATAATAAGCTACCACAGTGCCTATAGTGCCAGATGTAACCCTGGATGATATAGGTATCCCTTTGACAGTTTGGGACATGTTGAATAAGGTAAGATCTGTAGTGTCATTTATTATTATCGTTGATATGCTCTTAGGGGTATCAGGAGCGGATGAGTATAGCCCACATGCTACCTAATGTAACATCGTGATATCTGCTGACAACGATGGTGGCATAGATAGTGTACTCGTATTTGGCAATACTGCAGTAGAATTTGATTTGTTAAATAGGAGGGTATCTCTCTTTGCTGTGGGTCTGTAAATAATAGTAATTGGAGTGGTTAACTCTGGTATGCTAAATTTAGGGTTGACCAAATCAGTAGACCTCGAATGATCCTTGGGGCTGGTGGTAGGAGTGATAGTGGGTCTATTTCTTGATAATTACCTGACTATAGATTCAACCCTACTCTAAGTCCTAAGTTTAGTATACCCAAATATACCTTTTATAGATACTCTTGACAAGTAGGGTACTGGACGTATACCCTTCTGGGTAGCCTCTTCGAGATTGTCAAATGCTTCAGCTCTTTTGACATACCAGTATATATTTTGAGGCAGAAATACAGTAGTAGCTATTAACTCTTCTTCTTTATCAGCTGTGATATGGTTTTCTTTTGGACAAGATAGTGATATTTTAGCTAGTTTTTCATCCCAGGCTTATTATTATTGCTGACTTTACTGGCAGAAAGTCTTTCTCACACTAAGAATTCCATATTGTCTTCTACCATACTTATCATATCCCCTATCTTAGTAGCATTATATGCTGCTTCATCCGTATGACTAGTTAGCTCTGTTTTTGCTGTATTGGTACCCTGTACTCAGCCAATTTTGGTGACCTCTTACCAGTCATCGCTACTAGGTGCATAAAATCAGTTATTTATTCATTTCATGCTATATTACATCAGAACTCTTTCTCAAGGCTGCTAATCTCATTGCATTACTTGCTACTGTCAAGGGTATCATATAGACTGACTCTGCTTATGCTATCTACTTATCTCTGAGCTGTGCTGAACTGTGTGTGATACGTCTCTTTGAGTAGCTTAGAGGCTCTTATCACGTATTTACTGGTAGTTTTCTCGCTATAGCTGACATTACCCCATCTTGCTGCATATTCTTGCTGGGATACTCCTTCTTAGCCTTTGTCATGTCACCTAGCTTTTCTTATGTTGCGTTGACTGTAATATATCTAGCGGTAATATCTTCTGCTCAGCTTTTGTCAATGGCTCAGTTGTCTGCTAGGTGACTAGCGTCTATATCTCGTATATGGTCCTCTAGTGGTTAGTTCTCTTTTACTACACGTCACTTTTCTCTTCTTTACTCTGCTAGATTATCTATTACCCGTTTATATACCCCTGTACGGTCTTTCCTATCCCCTTTAATTGGGCATACTTCTTGTGTAAACGAGCATAATCTATAGAGGCCTTTTGTATCCCCTCAAGTAAGTCCAGCTTTGTCTCTTTGTGTAGGTCTGTCATTATCATGCCCAATGTGATATATTTCATCTGTGTCTCCAAGTGACCATACTTTGTATAAGCCTTTTGTATCTCTTCATTTAGCATAGCCTTGTCTCTTTCTAGCTGTAACTGTACACTTATATTGCCTACCTCATATTCAAGGTGATCATTGACTTTCTTAAGCCTCATAATCTCTTCAGGTAAGCTTGTAATCTTATTCTTTGGTTCAACTAATTAAGGCTAACGTGATTCAGGCTTACTATGACTCCTTATACGCTCTGGAGAGCAGTCTACTACTCCATCACTATTTTCATAAGAGTTATGTTATGTAGCAATAAGGTCTCTTGAGCAGTCATTCTAATCTGTCTACTGTCAATCATACCTTCTAAATGATCATTTAAAATCCTTAAGGTAGAGTTTTCATGATATTTTATGGGGTATTGCTACCAGTGTAATAGATAAAGATAATAGATCTGCTTTTTTACTCATTGAAAAGGTATACTGATAAATTCGCTATCTTTCTCTTTGTAGCGTCTAAATACGTTGAGGAGTCACTCTCTCTGTACATGCCAGCAAGAATTGGATATAGGATATACGGTGTCCCATTTATAGTATCTCCTGTTTGGGGATCATCTTATCTACTATCTACAAGCAGGTCATCTTCATACCTAATAGGTGCTATACTTTTGTCAACATCTGTAACTCCAAGGTATAAGTATATTCTCTATATACGAGATTTATCCTTACTCATCCAAAAGGGGTTGTGTGCTGGTATTATAATAAGAGTTGACACTTAATCTAGTTAACTTTAGCATGGGTTAAACCAGTAATACTACATTAAGTTATTACTGTGTTTTCTGTATAGCCTTTTTATGTATACTTGCAAAAGTCCCTGTGTATTTGTAAAGATACTCGATCCGTATATCTTTTACATTAGCTTAGGTGCTTATATTAAAGACTTAAGTTTTACTTATTACAGGCATACTTTTCCAGTAATATTAGAGAATACCTTCCTTCTATCATACTACAAGTACAAGTAAACTCATATCTATCTTAGGTGCCATACTTGTATAAGGGGTCCACATGGTATATAGATATACGTAGTAAATTATAGTATGAGTATATGTGGGTCATATTTTTACTTTTACAGGTATTATTGCAATATTTAGACATTTACGTTATCTAGTATGAGTATATGTACAAATTATGCTGTATACAAGATAAAATAAGAATCCTCTATTATGGAGGTAACACTATGTCTATTATCCATTATCTGAAGTCAACTCTTATAAAAATGCCAGAGTATTTAGTCTAATGCTGAAAACTTGTAGTTTTACTTTATACTACCCATTTAATTACTATGACAAGAAAAGGGGATATATTACTAAATGAGGAGCGTAACTTGTACAAATAGCTCAGCTTAGTCATAAGTTCAAGACTATTACTACTAGAGAGGGTAGACATTTAATCAACAAGATAAAGTATAGCTTAAATTATACGCTTACACAAAGAGTTTTAGCTTAATATAGGCAATGAGGGTATCTACAAGGAAATCGTACGATTTCCCAATATAGCTGTACAATTATCTTCTTTTAGTTTAATATTGTGTAAATATGGCAAAATGTGATTAATTATAAGGTTTACCTATTAGAATGTATACTATATCACATAATGCTGTATAGCTTTAGAGTAGCAAGCTTGTGTACTATGATATGTCAATGCATTATAGCAGGTTGGTAATATGCCGAGAATATACACTAAAGGTCATAGTTTACCCGCTGTGATATCAACCCTACAGTAGTATCCCTTATTAGCATACCCTTTTATACAAGCTATTTTATCTAGTAAAAAGATCTGTTTAATGCCTTTCCTGATTAAACAATACAATCATTTCCTTATATTCAGGTTATACTATCTAAAGATAACTATATGCAAGATTTCTATATATTCGAGTAGTAGTATATATGATTTAACTGTATAATGTATGTTACAATAGAGGCAAGATCTCTATCATATATCCTAGGTGCTCAGCCTTATTGCTTAGTGAAGCAGGTACAAAAGGGCAAGTTTATACATGTATAAGGGAAATTTACCTAAATTAACCAGTTTTTCTCTGCTGTAATATAAGATACAATCTTTTACGCCTAGAGAAGAAGAATATACTCTGTACTGTATACATATGCTATAGGCAGCATTACCATGATATTCAGGTTAAGCAGACTCTTAATATAGTATATTACCTGGATGGTTAAAGCTAGTAGTACCACTGTAACTGATGCCTTAACCTGATTGCTAGCTGTACTTTTAATATACAAAGATATCTATATATAAGAAATATCGTAGATAATAGTAATACTGACAATAACTACTCTATTTTGGACGTACTAGTTCAATAAGTGATTATTCGTGCACAATCAACATGTTACTAGCACAAATTGCTATATATACATAGCATAGCATATAAAGTAACAAGTATCATGCAAATATTGTCTACTGTAATGGAATAATGTGAAAAATCTTGAATATTCTAAAATAGCATACTATGGTGGTACTTAATCAGCAATATAAGTACTCTTTTATTTACTGAATGATTCAATAGTGTTCATTTCTACAGTTTGACATTGTGTTATATTACTCTGCTTACACTATACAAGGAGGATGCTAGATATTAAAAGTATATTTGAGAGATTATATACTAAATCTTCTTTTAATCTATAGTAGGTATTTACTGTATCATAATGAGCCAATACAGCTACTATATATCATATACTAAAATAGCCCATCCTATAGCACCATCATTTATTACACTTAGCTTTAGCTAAATTAGCTTCTTTTAATGGAAATGCAGATGTAGGTGTATTTTACAGGGTATAAAGTGATAAAAATGGGTAGCATTTAGATGGATCAGATACTAGTAGGAATATACATATTCTTGTAAAGGTTAGAGGACATATTGAAGGTGTATTATAAAATGACCTGTTAAAATAGCAGGATGAATAAATCTAGGTTTTAGTGTAAATGGGAGGGGTGTTCCAGTAACCTTTAGCCTAAGTAAAAATGATGTTACTAAAGCATTATATACAGGGTGTAAGTATACCTGGCTATTAAAATAGTGTCTACCTATTATAAAGAGTATATATATGACAGTATTGTAGCATAGTGCGAAAAGTTATATTAAAGATTCTAAAGATAATGATCAGGTTGAATTAGCAAAATAAACTATTAAGCGTAAGCGATACCTTGGATGAATAGTGAATAGTATAGTAATCTCAGATCTCGTAAAGTAGCTTAAATGTATATATAAGACCAGTATTCTGCTTAGCGAAACTATAAGTAAATATTAGCCTTGATTAATCATTAAATAAAGCATAAATTTGGGTATTTCTTATTCATAGCTCATTTTAGGCTGGAAATGTCTTAATTGATTAAAATTATCCTCTTGGCTCTTGGCAGGATACAGAATAGTCTTTTTCTTCCTTTACAACAGGATACTGTTCTTAATACTTTAAACTAAGTTACATACTGAATATAGCCTAGCCTTTCAGGGTCAGGGTTGCGTGATATCTATTAGTTGCAAAGTTCCTTACAGTATACATGACAGAGTAGACTAATTTTGGGTATAGATATATAGATTATCTACCTTATAAGTGGTTAATAATTAGGCTGTTTACCCTATAGTATATTATAGAAAGTAACTGATGGACATTCTCTAGCAAATAATGATCTTACGACCGTAAAATGTCATATTGTCATACGGGGCTTACCCTATTAGTTGAACATCTATGTCATCCTTATCAAAGTCTGTCCCCCTTGGACATTATAGCAAGGTATACTGATGTATTAGAGACTATAGTAGTACTAGTACTAGCCTAGATGATCCTTTTCGGACATATTACAGGTACAGGTAAGCTAATCGGTATATGCTTTATACATAAGTAGAAATGATGTTTAATAAGCCCCATGGTACATGGTACATGGTGGACTTTAATCAAAAATAAGCTTTTTAAATGTCGTGAAATTACGTGACACTGTATACAACCTACAAATGCAAAATAACGTCCACATATCCATCTGTCATAGACCAAAAAGTGAAATCAAGCTATCCTTCTTAATAAGTATAAGGACAGTCTACTAAAAGCTCAGTAAAGCTGATAGAACAAGATATATATGGAACATTTGTGTAAAAAGTGATTCAAACACAGCATATAGTATTAAATAAAATGCTTACAAAATAAGCTAGCCTATAAATCATACTTACAAGAGGATATTCTCATAGAGCGTACACGCATACTGCCTACTTGCTAGACACATCAATATTTTACCATGTTTATCAAGCTGGAAAAGAGCATCTGCCTGAGAAGGATGCTATAATGATAAAGAGCACCCTAAAAGTACACAAATGAGTGCACAGTATCTCTTTTGACTATAAAATAAGGGTCTTTATGAAATAAGGTGCTCTTATATACTATACTACATGTGTACCAAGTCTAAGCCTAGCAATAAAGTGCTCATCTTTTCTTTAATTATAAACTTGCCATAAATCATTGATATAGCTATATCCTTTATCCTGTATTATGTATTTAATAAGACTTTAGTTTTTATGTAAGGATATGTTATTCCTTTATCTACAGAGTGATCTCTTTTTAACGGGCTAAAGAGAAAAGAGTTTGGGGTGTCAACTCTTACATCATAAAGTAACCCTATACCCAACATATATATATATATAGTCATATAACAGTTTACTTATTCCCTTGTTTTCACTCTTTTGCATACAAATAGGGCTGTCTATCCTTTACATTACAGCAGCATCAGTATTTAATGCTCACATATTATATACTAAAGGATTCTCTTGACTATTAGTAAAAAGTTACTAGTATGTGTATAATTATGCACGTATAACAGCTCTAGCTTACACCAAGCTGATAAGATCTCAATTATATTGGAGGGGCTTACAAGCATGCAATTGTTTATAGTATTACCTATACCCCAAGTTGTTTTTGACAAGCTAGCAGTAAAAGTGATCAAAAGCGTCTCTTGATGGGCCATTCATATAGAAATACTACTATTACTATTATTTATGGGAATAAATACTCTATGCGAGCATAGAACTAAAGATCACTAATATACACATATATAAGCTATACTGGTCTTTGAGAGATATTCATTAACTTATCTATTTGGTCATAATCATATGCTATTATCATAGTGTTAGTGTAAATAGTATAGCTGTAAGCTCTTTTCTACTATATTCTTTATATTAGCTTTAATATAGGTAAACTAGTGTGCTCACATTCCTTCTAGTTTCATCAGTTTACATGAAAAATACAGCCTAGTTAGCCTGAAATGTATTAATTTTATGTAGCTTGTATATTACATCTGGATCAAGCAGTAAGTAAGGACTTTATTACTCTTATTATAATATTTTAGATAAAGTCTATTATTACCCCTCTTTCTTTAAAGGTAAGATATATACTAAACCTGTTTACAAAACTAAAAGTAGGAAGGGTATATAGCAAAACATGGAAACTCTTCTGAGAAAGTTTAATATTAATAAAGAGTAAGTGTTACTTTGCGACAAGAAATAGACTAAATTTACCCATAATGCAAGCTATACCTATATAGTAAATAGCAAGCTTTTATTTGTAAGAGATTATCCACATAGATATAAAGATATCCTCTTGAGGATTCAACCAATATTCACTTAATTAACACTGTTTCCCATTGCTCCAGATTTTGGACATAGATAGAAGAATTCAGGGTTTAAATAGACTAGAATTGACACCTATTGCCATACAGGTACGCTAGTACGTACGTATTCCTACGAGATACTAGGATACTTTTATCTCTAGCATTTAACGCTGGAGAAACAGCAACTGAATCTACAATTGAGCTATATATTAATTGGAACAGTCTTTGGACAATTTTACCTAACCCAGAGAACACTAGGGTATGTCTTATTTAAGGAATTCTGACCCTTAGGATACTAGTATAATCTTGTCCATCGTACAGGCTTAATTAGGATATCCTCTATTATATTGGCTGAACTATAACTAATCAACAGCCATGTAATAGGCAAAGATTCTTGCAGAGTCCCTCGGGACTACACGTAGTTTTGCCAACTTTCTAGCGATATGCTACAAATACTGAAATAGCGAGAGTGATAGATAATAATGCTGCCCTACCCTATCCCTATAGGGTATCACGTTATTACCATCGGATCGAGTATACTTTTACTCCTTAAACATCTCATAAATATCTCCTATGAGACCTTTATCTGCTTGTGGTATATATATCCATACATATGGTGCATTATTCAATTCATCCTATACGGGACCAGCTATATTAAATGTTTAATACACTATATCTGGTGGTAGTAGTATTATACACTACAATTTGTGGATAAGAAATATAGTATCGAATTTAATGTTTTAGTCACATCAACAGTGCTCTAGAACAATTTAATACTATTCCACTCTTTATTCGACAAAAAACTCCTTCTTGCTTAATTAGAGGTCTATTAGACCAAATTTTCCGTAGAGCTAAGGATCACTTAAATGCTGCATTTGGTAGGCCTGTTTACAGACTTAATAATTTCATGTCTCTACATTGGCTACTTACCCGGTAGACAATTCTTGCCTGTGCAAATGACGAAGAGATACCTATTGTACTGTTGGAAGGATTCTGTATTTAAGGAGAAAATGATTACTCATCCTTGGTAGCTTGGTAGAAGTAGGAGTAGGATGAAATCATTACAAATAACCGTGGTATATATGTATATATCTCTCCAACAGATCTTACTGCTTGATCCTGATATAAGTTTTCCCCTTAATTTGGATAATATGGGTGAGATCCCTCCCTGTAATAAATCAAAATAGTTTATATTTAGCACGCTAGTAAGCTTTCCAATTTTAACTATGACTAGACAGTTAAAGGAGATGATAGCAAAAGCGATCAGCCAAAAGGACATCAATATTCAGAGAACCTGGAATCAACTAGCTGAAGAGTAATAAAGCAAAGAATTCACCTTTCTCAATATCAGCATATAACATCTATAATTGCGAGCACTAGACTAGAGTATGTTATATCCATATATGTATAGGGTGATATTTAAACGATAATTTAGGCTTTCTATTTATAAGAGATAAAATACTACCTGTAGCATAAGCCTCTTCGTGATTTTACAATATTTCTAGAAATACTCAATAGTATCAAGGATCCATCTATACATAGGCTATTTTACCCCTTATTCTTCTATCATTTTATCATTAATTGGTTAGTATATGTGGTATTCTTTAAATAGCGATACTATTTAAGTGAAAGGTCTATTTATCGAATTACAGGTGTTAGCTTATAACTAGGTATATTTTTTACAATCAATCAAAGGATCGTTATTGTGCTATTACCAGAATCAGAATCAGCAATGTAAGAAATATGAACCATTTAGCCCATATCCAAAAATGAATGGGTGACTATCATGACTAAAACATGGGTATTCTAAGATTCTCTTGTCAGATCAAAAAGGTCTGGTTAATTACAAAAGATCTAGTAGTATATCTAGCATAAATGAGCTATTAGACATATACAAATTAACTTATACATCCTTTTGGGTACATAAAGAAACATAAGACTTTACGTTATTATGATAATACCGAATGCAAGGTTAATTTTGACCATTAGCTATTGGGTAAGGTTTAATATCTTTATTACATATAGCATCATTACATTATTCAGCGTGTATTCTTTATCCTTATCGCCATATACGCGGATAACAGGTACTAGAGATCTTGTCAAATTTGCTATTTATCATAACAGTATAGCTTACTTACTTACTTGTCTATCTCATACTGCCATGATACATCAACAGGATACTTACTTTATCTAATTACAGTATACAGTATTTCCTAAGATTACTTAAATGACGTATTTCAAGGATCTGTTTAAGCAATTGCTGCTTATATTATATATCTATTTATGCCTGCATTCCATTTACACGTTAAGATGGCAGTACATAATTCAATGATACTTCTTTACTTTCTCCATATTTGGAGGATTGCTATTAATACTAAAGAAATGGACCTTAGATTTAATGATAGCACCAGGCCAGGAGCCTTTCTATGAGCAATCGCGCTAGCTATACTATAAATAGCGTTATTATAAATATTCATTAGCAGCTTTATTATATTATATACCTTTACCCACTAAAATGACTATCGTATACTATACTATATACCTTTATACTGTAATAAGCCCTTATTATTAGCGATTTGCTTGCTAGTTTACCAAAGTAGTTAATCCTTGGTGACAGTTGTGATATATGCTAAATAGAGCTCTTAAAGAATTGCTAAATTAACTTTTATCTGTATGGACTGTGTATATAGTATTAACTTGGTATACATATTGGTTCTCTCTAGCGTATATTTCTTATTATTTCCTTTTCTATCAAAAAGAGCCTTATTTCTATATTTAGACAATAAAGTATGCGATTACTATGTACTATGCACACGAGCAATTATTATATGATCCTTGTACAAGATAAACCTGTTTATCTGCCTGAAGCCCTTGGGCAGACATAGAAATATATCTACATAGCTACATATCTACCTTTCACATTAATCCCACGGATATATACATCCAGAGTACAAAATCACTAAAATCAAGGTCTAATTTTGATTAAACATATTCAGCTGTATTAGCTACTAGTTGAGACAGACACTTCTTTTATTCAGTGTAATGCCCCTATATTACTAGTAGCAAGAACATCATTATTATTTACCATATTACCTTCAGTGAGGAAACAATAAAAAGAGATGACTGTTTCATGCTATATTCTCTTTGACTGAATCATTTGTATTGAGCATTAATAAATAATATAAGATGTTAGGTTATTAATGTGATCAAAGAGATTAAAATAGAAAGCTAACATGAAAGAATAAGGGGAAGTAGTACTACCAAGGGTAACCTTTCATAATAATGTGGACGATCACAAGTAAGAAATAAGGCCTTATTTTATACATAAGTAGCTCTAATAAGAAGGGTATCCTTTTATTAACCTGCAGGTATCTGGGTGTATACTTATTGATCTATGCTTGGCATAGCTGGACTATACTATACATACAAGCAATATACCCATATCCTATTACTTGTAATCAGGATATTATGCTATCCAGTTACATGTTAGCTTTGGGTCTCGAATACAAGGAAGTTTCTTAAAGAATTGTTATCTTCGAAAGCTGGAAATAACTTATTTAGCTACCAGGTAGTAATTTGACATGTTTAAGTCAATTATATGTAATATTCCCTATAAAGATACTTTTCTAGTTTATATATGCCTTAATAAGCATAATACAGGGATACTTTATCTGTTTATTAGAATCAGCAGAATGTTCAATAGTGCTGAAAGAACAGATACGGATACATCTTATCTTCACTTTTGTAGGGATGAAATGACTAGTTTAATAGTATGTGGGATTTGTAGACTGCTTTTATCGCACATGCAAGCATTTCTTCATCTTAGACTTAAGGGTCACAATCTTGACTAGGTTATTAGGTTACTGCTAGCGTATATATACAATCTCTCGTGTATCTAGATACAATAGCAATAGCCTATGGTATTCTGGTTATCTCATTTTATACTGTATAGGTATCCTACTATATTTGGAAAGATCTTTTATATGCTAAAGGAGATTAAACATGATATAATATGTCCCTTTTAGGCTAAAGTATATACCAGGTTACAAGATTATAGATTATGCTAGCATAAAGAAGAAGTTATTGCTTTCAGTATAGTAAAGGTATCTCATTAGAGATAAATATTGTGGATATATTATCATCTTAGACTAAGGAAAGTATTTACTTAACAATTACGAACAATATTAGGAATAAACTCCTTTTGTTGATAATTATATTAAAATCATCCGAGATTCTCTAAATTGCGTAGTGAGGCGTATAAAGTAACCATTTTGTACTAGTCTACACTAATAGAAAGGTTATATGTATATATTTACTTATTAATATGATATATCTCTTGATAATAAACAATTTCTAATAAAACAGTATGGGCGTCAGAGATTATTATAATAGGTAAAGATACTCCTTATTTTTAATAAGAAGTATCTTGTAAGTACCTAAAATGCTAGTATTAATGATGGCTCATTTAGTGTATCAACAGGACTACTGTAGTGTGTATGCCGTACAATAATATTCAGTATTATTTGCAAGAAAGACTCTTTTATAAAGGTAAAGCATATACATATAGTGTAATTCTATGAGATATATCGAGTTTTAAATAATAAGAGACTGCTAGGAGCTAGTTATGCACTATACATATGGTTACTTAGCCTCTTTAAGAATACACTTATAGGCTCTGATAGATACTAATACTATTTGAAGCACTTATTAACTATATCTAGCTTATCTATTGTAATATGTCAGAGATATTTATAGGTTAAGCCTATATTACATCAGAAAATAAGGATATATGTTTATTCATATAAATGCTTTGATGGCATATAATTTAAATTAGGCTATTTGAGATCTATTATCTATGGCAAGACAGTAAAATAAGCGCTTAGAGAAACCTATCGCTATAATTTTAACTTTTAAATCATGCTCGTAGTACTTATAAGGAAGCCCCCTAAATTAAAGCTTTTTCGTATATTGCAGGATATTATCCAGGAGTACTATCACATAGCAAGGATTTTTACCATACATCTAAAATCAACAGATATATATATGTTAGCACATGCCGGAATTAGTAGGATGATTGCTCGATAAGCTTTGCGGTGTAGAATACATAGTAACATCGAATAAATATGCTTTTGACACCTTTTTTAGGTATACTTATCTACTAAGTATACCCAGAGTACTTTAATAGATAAAATATAACCTAGGCTTAATTTGTCTCCATGATAGTGTACAGGCTATCGTTGACTGTTTTTTAGCCTTCTTTTATACACAGTCAATATTATTAAGTTCTCTAAAAAAGAGATTATTATAGTATCCAAAGTATATCATTTAATCATGCTACTGGGTTACTGTAACAGTGGTCAATCTATACCTTACTTTAGTATTAGATCTTTACAACATAGTTGACTCATGTTAAACATATGTACTAGATAATACTAGGTAAATTCTCTATAATACCCAAAATTTATTGTTAATTTAAGCTAAACCTGTATACTTACCACTTATCTAGATATACTCATAGGCTGTTAAATGCTGTAAAGGTGTATCCTTACTGTTGAAAATATGGTCAATATTGAGCTGGAAATTACGTATGAAGCTAGTATATATACATATAAGGGTGCTACTATTGGTATAGGCTAAATAAGAGGGAGCAATTTGTGTATAATGGATGTGAACATTAACCAAGATACAAGATACTGACCTTTATATGAATGAGGAATATAGCAGAGCAGCTACCTTACGTGTAAAATATCTATTATTTAATTTACACCTTGGTGTTTTGCATATGAGGTTAAATGATTAAGTATGTAGCATTGTTTGCTCGCTGAATGGGTAAGGTTATTAAACTAATGTTTAGGATTATGTCGAAATTACGCATTATTATTAAAAGAGAGATATATTCAGCAATAATAGTAAAGATTCCTTATAACACAGCTAAAAATACATCTCTGAAGATATAACTTTAATATGTCTATTGGTAAAATGAAAGATATACGATACCATTATGTAATAATAGAAATAAATTATCTAGCTATGGAGAAGGAGGATACTGTCATCCAAGAATTGACAGATATCTTTATCTTAGCTGGTTACATTTTACAATCTTTCTTGGTTCCAAGAGAATCGCTGAATTTGACAGGATACGTTTTGTCTGATGTGGAAACTTGGGAATAAGCAATATCATTATATTATATACTAATCATAATTAATAAAGTTACTTTGATAGATAATAACTACTTTAGGTTGTTTACTAAGAGCACTATTGTCATAAGCAAGTAGAATAGGGAGGGGGAATCTCTTATACTATTAATGGTTAACAGACTGATGATATCCTGTCTTTTAAGAATATTACTATCTTGCTAGTTACCAGGATGCTACCAATAATACTTTTCTAGTTTACACGCCTGATAATGACATAATATATCCTGTAACAGTTTTAGCATGCTTTTTAATAAAGATAGGAGAGGTTATCAACGTTGGTGGGCTAGCCTGTACACTGATAGGAGCAAAAGGGACACCTGGTAATGGATAACACCCTTGACCCTATCGATTTAATGATAACAGTATTTTTATGCTCTTGATAAGGTTCATTTATTGAATAGGTATATATTACGTACATTGAAGAAATAAAAGAGGTAAAAACATGGTCTAAGTAGCCCAAGTGGTTAATACTGATATTAATAATAAAATACCTGGTAATTAATGAATGCTCAATACCTCTATTAATTGTATACAATTAACGCTCTCTATAAAAGTTTCCTTTGGTGTGTTTATAATCATGCGGAACATGATCTTAAAAGATAAAAATACCTTTTACTAAGCTATATTTGGCATCACCATTTTATTAAGATAAAGGAGGGCCTAACGGCATACACTGCATACTGTTATATCACAGCTTACGAATACGCTATAAGTGAGCTATTAAATTAGTCCCTAATACCTAATAATATGAGATATATAATACAAAGAATACTTTTATTAACATGGTAAGCTTATCCATAAAACTAAAGGGTATATTAACTATCATGGTAATATACTTTTTCCTCATTCTCGTCAAGTGTATACGTATTTTCCATGATAAAAACATCTTTTTCTTATTATATATCATACTATCAACAAGATACAGTCTATTCTGCTTTTGGACATATACACGGGTATATGTATACAGCTTTTTGCTATTATGCCTTTCATCTATGACCCATTTAAATGGGTCATTATTAGCATCATAATTATAGCTATATTTTTGTTTATTGGTTATAGCAGGATTCATATTTTTAGATACATCACCAAGGGGACTATATGAGCTAGTTGTATTTTTCAATGTACCTGATTTGCTCGTAGAGTATAGTGTAAGCTACAGCTAATAAAGAGGAATCAGTGTATCTGGGTCAGTTGGGTATCATCAATATTATGTTTGCTTCGACTCTTGGCCTTTTTTTAATAATGAGCCACTTTTGGCGTCGAAGGTAGATAAAGGTAGTAGGTAACCAGCGAAAAGGTTGAGGTAAACCTATTAACTTATCCATGTGCAGATAAGTAATTGCTGAAATCTCTTCAAAATTGTGGGATCTATCAATAAAGTGATATTTGATATTCATAAAAAGGATATTCCCTATAAATACTCGGTAATCTAGCTTAAACAGGGTTATAGACTAGAATACTGTATCTTTGGTGGGGTTTATTTTTTGATAAGCTGAAGATACACCAAGGATTACTTACAAGAAGGTAGAAGTGAAACCAACTCCTTTTGGCAGAGTAAAAGTGATCTTTTTAAGTCTAAGTATATCAAACCTAAGGTTATGAATTCTCTGAGCTCAGAAGCAAAACCTTGGGTTTAATGTAAGATTTCCTGTTTCACCTCACAAGTATCCATATATCCAGTTTAGTATACTGCTTAATGCTATAATAATAAGCTTAGGGAGTGTAAAATACTCCTTATCAGTTATCAGTCCAATTTCTTTCATATTTACTATTAAGAAAAAGCAGCTTAAGGCATATTTCATTTCTGTGTAGATTAAACTGCCTTGTAAGCTCACTTTTCCTGGTGGTTATACCTTGCTTATGTAATTTTGAATCTTCCTTACATCTAGTGGCAGTTTCTTCTTTTATATGTTTATTTAGGGTCTAGTCTTTAAGCCTGTCAGCTTTTCATGATGATTTTAGCTGTGCAATAAGCAAGTTAAGCTATTCAAGTAGATCAGGAGTCTCGCTTGCTTAAGGAGATAATCCTAAAACCTATCCTTAAGATCATTTTCACTAGATGTTGATCACGCCAAGGTACTTTTTAGCATATGTGTGAACCTGCTTAGAGATACTATTAGATTTAATTTTGGTAATTAAATCTAATAGTAGAGGCTGAATACTTGTATTTTAAGCGTAGTATTATCAGCTCTCGCTAAGCTCGAATCTACAATACAAGGTTTGGAGGTTTTAGAAGGGGTGGGTTAGTTATCAAAAGCAAAGTCTATACACTACACTACCAGCAATAGTACTCTAAATCCCCCCTCTAGTGATATGTCACGATTAAACATAGTGACACTACTGCTAACACGAATAATAATACACTATGTTCATGGCAATCTCTTTCTCATGGTGTAATATACATTAGTGGAATAATTAATGACTACTGTCCATCGACAGACACTATAATAGAATTTCTTGGTCTAATATAATAGGAGTTCTTAGATTTAAAGAGATGATTAACATTATGTGATTATTTGAACAGGCAACAAATAGCAGTATATTTCGAGTAAACAAGGATATGCTCAGAAACAAATCAGAGATATTCTTTAATATAGAGATATGTTGCTCTAGTTGCTTAACTAAGGCGATTTACGTTACTTAAATACAAGAGGGGTGCGTATACTAATTATGTCAAAAGTTATTCTTTTGTTAAGGCCTGCTACTACCGTAAACTCATGGGTGTCAACGTAATAGCTTGAGACCCCAGCTTTTCTTTTAATGGTTGTATGTATAACATGTTTATCTGCGAATTCTTGATCAAAGTTTAACTTGTTTGCGTAATATTTGGCTTCTGGTGGGAAAAAATGATGTTTTCTCAATTGTATATAAACACCAGGATATTTTTTCCGAATGAAAGCATAACCCTTGTTTAGACGGCAATTCGCTCTCTAAGACTGAGAAAAGCCATTGCAGCTGTAGCTGTACCTTCTACCTCTATAGAAAAGCTTCCATAAGCATATACATTATGAAAAGCATAAGCCACACCACATCTACAAAATGCCAGTACCAGGCCTAGCTTCAAAGCCCAGGTGACTTGAGGAAGAAAATGATCTTTGTTAACCTAACAAATTGAACAATATAAAGATAGTACCATTATTACATGTAAACCATGAAATCCTGTAAGCATGTAGAAACTGAGCCATAAACGCCGTCAGATATGGAAATGGTGCATGCATGTACTCATAAGCCTGAATACCTGTAAGATCAAAGCCAATACTACTGTGGCATCATCGCTTCTGCTGCTATCACCTTATTTGAACGCAAAATGCCATATGAGCTACAGTATAGCTGCTCCAGAGGTTAATAAGATTACTGTATTTACTACTGTAATGTCAAGCCAATTACATTAGAGAATAAGGAGGCCATTGGCTTCCTATTTAATACTTGGGCTCAAACTACTATGGAAATACGCCCAGAAAAAGAAAAGAAGAACATGACCTCTGATAAATAAAAAGTATAAAGCCCAGACGAATCCTGTTAATACTTCCCAGTGTGATATCTTAATAAGTACCTTCTCTTATATATCACGGCACCACAAGAAAATAAGGCTATTAATAATAGAAACCTAGTGCTAAGGTACGAAGGCATTATTATACCCATGAAAATACATGCACTGCCTATCGTTAGGCAGAGTAAGATATCGAAACAAGAAGTGGCCATGGCGAGGGGTTTACTAGGTGGAATGGTGTTTGTTATTCATTTATAATATGTTTGTAGCTTATTTGTTGTGCTAAGTATCTGCTTGATAGGAAAA
>Ga0209005_1000006_pt1 | contig 34372 bp, 20 predicted proteins | sample TexAe_RefH0_O2_FD_187952 | JGI IMG/M metagenome (GOLD analysis project Ga0209005, IMG submission 187952) | Forest soil microbial communities from Davy Crockett National Forest, Groveton, Texas, USA - Texas A ecozone_RefH0_O2 (SPAdes) (version 2) | ecosystem: Environmental > Terrestrial > Soil >... | reverse complement strand
CGACTACATGTATCAAATAAGTTGCTAGCATTCTCTCGAGCCAGGATCGAACTCAATTTATATTTTACTTCTTCCTTAGATTTTTAAGATAATTATCGTAATCGTTTTCAGCATTAGCTTAATGTGTATTTTCATGGTATAAATAATTGGGGTTGGGGTTAATTATGTGGTCAAAACCTAAGAAAATACTAGATACTTTGTGATAAGTTCTGCTTAATTTATAATTTAATAAAATAGCTATAGTTAGTATTAACATGAACCCAGCCCAGCACCCAGCAAGCGATGCTGGGCTGTACGCAGAGTGACGATCACTTAATTGTATATGAAATTCTTTTGCGCTCTAAAAATGATCTATTTAAAAAAAAGTTACATGTTAAAAAGTTTCTATAGGAATTACTACAGTAATTTAAGAATTAATAAATATTTTACAAAGCAATAGAGTGGAAGGATATTATACTCATAAAACCCATAGTAAATATTATCGCGTCATCTTCCACATTAACAGTTCTTTTTCTTTGATTCTAAATTCTTTATATACTGACATATAATCATACTCACATCTAGGATCAAAAATATTGCAGAGAGTAACCTTAAAGTTTTCACTTTGTGGCAAATTAGCAAGATCAAGATATATATCCTGATCAATATCAATGACTTTGTGCCAGTAGTGTATAGCATCATGATATGTCCACTTTGTCCTTCGAGACTCTACATTTGAGACGGTAGAGTCTTCTTTGATCCAATCTAATAGCCAATCTACGCTATACGCTAATTTTTGATCTAGGTAGTAACAAAATACATCCCTTATACTATCTAAGTCCTCGCATAAACGATGCAGTTCAAAGAATGCAACGAATTCGTGATTTGCCCTTTTTTTAAGCTCAAAGTCCGTTATAGAGCAATTTTTTAACTCGTTAAGCTGTTGCTTGTTTAGAGCAAGATATGCTTTAAGCAAACCCATTATTCTCTTATCATCGCCTTGGTACGAGTCATCTTGGTCATGTTCGCTACCTTCTGAAACAATTTCACTTAATATTGCTAATGGTTTCTTACATTCATCCATACTGTTTAAGCTTATTAAGGATATCACAAGGTCTTCCATGACTGCAGAGATTAATTCGTGTTTAAATTTGACATTGCTCTTCATCCCTGATATAAGAGATGTCAAATAGTGCATAGCATGGTACGCATTAAAAATGGCGTACTTTGTACAATACGTATTTCTAAGACATTCTCTTTCAGCTTCACTGAAGTTATACCACTCGAGGTACTCAGCATGACACGTAGCCTTAAAGCTACCATATTGGTCCTTCGTTTGCCACAACATGCTTCGAACAACAGCTAGATAAAAATCTGGTTCCTTCATATCGAACTCCCTATCTCGATACTTAGTAGTACCTTGAACTATATCACCAGGATATATCTTAGATTCTTTTCCATCTATATACATAATCCTGATACCTACCTGATTCTTCTCTAGATTTGTCACAAATCCAAATAAATTTGTAAGAGGAAAATAAACCATTCACCTACTCGTAGATTATCCAAGCCGAGATAAAAGCTACTCCGTCCTTGATGGAGATACTTGACCCTGATCTTCAGCGTAAGTGTCTTCAGTTTATAAATTGAGCTAAAAAAGACAATAAAAGGTTCTTACATTCTTTAGTTTATTAAAAAAATTCATATTCCAAGGATTTAAAGAGAAAGCTTACGCTTTGCGTTACGAAAATAAAAGATTAAGCATATAACGTATACCACAGCAGTATATTTATTCTTCATACGTACCAAACCTAAACTTAATATATACGGACAAAATATAATCATACTGACGTCTAGGATTAAAAGTATTGCAGAAAGTAACAACAAACTTTTTACTTTTGGGCACATCAAAAAGATTAGGATCAGGACTATACATAGATATATCCTGACCGTCCACTTTTGACTGTACAACAGAGCATCACGATATGTCCAATCAGCCATTTTAGACTTTATGTACTCAATTTCAGAGTCATTTTCGAGTACATGTAATAAGCTAGCGATGTCCAACCATAATTGTCTATCTAAGCCTCTGCTATTCTTCCCTGCGCTATACGCTAAATCAAGTAACCGGTCCCATAGAGGATGCAGTTGCATTCTTGCAAGAAACTCCGCATTTATTCTTCTTCGAATGCCAAATTCCTGTATAGAGCATTGTCGTAAGGAGTCAAGCTGTCGCTTATTTAGAGCAAGACACGCTTTAAGCAGATACCTTATACTATCTTTGTCTTGGTACAGGTTGTATTGCGTATCTTGTGTAATTTCTTTACCTAATTCAGCTAATCCGGCTAATAAGTTCTCATATGTTGTATCTTCTAAGGTTAATAATTGGCTAAGGTCGTCTATCGCGACTGTATCTACTAATTCCTTTTCGAATTCGACATTGATCTTCCTGCCTGATGACGTACCTATTACAATAAGAATGTCTAAGACATTCTTTATCAGGTTTACTGGAGCGAGTCCACTCGAGGTACTCAGCATCCTTCATTTCGCGGAACAAGTTTCTAGCAATAGATGGATCAACATTTGGTCTCATGCTATCGCCATACTTATATACTTATACTTTCACTGAACAGTATAATTTTGACCTATATCTAAGTCTAGCATATAGGGTTAGATAATCATAGCTAAGGTTAGGATCAAAAATAGTGTCGACAGTAACATCAGACTTCCTACTTTTGGGTGCATTAGCAAGATTAAGCTTATACGTAGACATACCAATGAATTTCTGCCAGTAGCGCATAGCATCATCATATGTCCAATCAGTTATTGTAGACTCAATCCTATCAATTTCAGGGTCATTTTGGATTAAATGTAATAGGCTATCCATGTTTGATCATAATTGTCGGTCTAATTCTCTACTATTCTCTACTGTGCTCAAGAATAAATCATCTAGTTCATCTTTTATGGGATACAGTTTTAAGAATGTAAGGAATTCGTGATTTATCCTTTTTTGAATTCCAAAGTCCTGTATGGAGCATTCTCTTAAAGAGTTAAGCTGTCGCTTGTTTATCATAATATAAGCTTTAAGCAAACCCATTATTCTATTTTCATCTCCTTTGAAGGTCTTATCTTGTAGATCTTCTGTATTTTCTTCAGATTACTCAATGTCCCGTAGGATTGTATATAACAACTTACTTTCAAATCTCCGCGAGATCTTCCTGCCTGTTACAAGAGACATCATGTACTCAATGGCATAGTAAGCATTGCAATCTTAGAACTTCTTACAATAAGAATGTCTTAGCAGTTCTCTATTAGCTTCACTGCTGCTAGTCCACTCAAGGTACTCTGCGTGAAGTGTAGCCTTAAAGCTAGCATATCCAGCCTTCGTTTCCTGGAACAAGTTTCTAGCAATAGATGGGTCAATTATTGGTTCCACTGTATCGGGATACTTATGTTGCCGCTGAACAGTATCACTTGGAGATATCTTAGATTCTTCTCCATCTATAATCATGATTTATGACTGATCCGTATACATTTGTTCGAGGAAAATAAACCTTTCGTCTACTCGAAGATTAGATAAGCCGATATGAAAGCTACGCCATCTTTTATGGAAATACTTGTCCCTGCTCTTCAACATAAGTGTCTTCAGCTTAATAAGCTTGTCTTTATGGATATTCTAAGTTCAATTTCGATTTGCGATAAAAAGTCATGTTAAATACAATAATTGCTACAGATAGACTTATTGGTACAATTTCTTGCACATCTTATATAGTAATAACAGCATCTTCATAATAAAGCTAATTGTCTGTTATTCGTTTAAAATATACTGATTAAATAATGAGTATAGTAAGCTCTTCTACACTCTAGAATAAGCTAGTTCTTACAGGATAGACCTTTTTGTAGTAGGAAAGCTATGAATATATTGGTAAATATCTATCTTAAAGGAGGATCCTTTTTATCACAACAATTTTGTAAAAAGGACCAAAAAGTAATATTTACACATACAGCGAAGCAATTATCAAAATAACTAAGCTAATATATACCCTAATGTACGAGTACGCCTAGCTATATCAGTATAAGGTTGATTATGCTAGAAATAGTAAGATTCAGCCATACAGGGTATACTTACACGCTCTCTAAGGTATCAGGCGAATAAACTTACATATAAAGTATCTTTTTGGTAAATTGATCTAATAGACATAGTAATGTACTATATACTCAGGTAGACTTAATATGTTTAATTAAGCCTAGTTTCACGTTACTGAATGGAGGACCATTTATAGCATAAAATTCCATACCTAATACAACTTAATGAGTCCTCGCAGACTATTGTGGCAGCCAAACCATAGATGAAAGCGTAAATATGCCTTTATCCTGTGTAACTGTTATTCTAAGAATAAGCTTTACTTACTATTAAACAACGTTTCTGTTAGCTTTTCAGGGATTACACTATTACTATCATCCGTACAAGGTACTTCAATAGAAATATACCATACCTTAAAGTTAAAGCATAAATTAGGTATATAAGGCGTGTATATCTATATAACAGTTAACCCTTTATGAAATATCTATAATAAAGCTTTATTTGTTGTATATTGAACCTGATAAGACAGTTCTAGGAAGATAATTATAGTTATTTGTGGATAAGTATAAAGGTGATCTTTTTACATCATAAATAAGATTTAGTTTTTAGGAGCATATTCTATAGAATGTGCATGTATGATGATATTGCCTAGAATAGCTTGTTAGCCTGAGCCTAAACAGCTAGATAGAAGTCTTATACGTAGACATGGGGGCTATTAAAATAGCCTTTAGCAGAGGTCATCCATTCTAGCCTATATTATATAGCGCTAAATGGTATTTTACAAGGATCCGCATTTTAGCAATAGCATTATATAGTTCCAAAGTAATATCATGGTTATGTCATTATCGCCTTTACACAAAGTACACTGTTATATTAAGCCTTAATTTGTGAATAAGCTTTATTAAGCATATATTTGATTATAGGCGATAAATATGCTACCCTATTGCTTACTAATAAGTTTACAGGAAAGCTGCTCAAATCGCTTTGGCTATCATAACTTAATTAAAGCTTACAAGGAAGTACAAGAAAAGGGCTAATATGATGTAAAAGCTATAAAAAAGATATCCCATGGAGGAAAATGCTGCCAATATCAATATTTAAGTATTACTCAGGCTTGTATACACATAGATACTTATCCTAAGTTCTCGGGAGAGCTATACTACCAGAGGAAAGATATCCAGTAGAAAAGGGACACCCTATACCCGTTACAGATAAACCTATGCTTTCGTAATAAAGCATTATATATCCAAGACAGATAATATCACAGTAGCTGACCATCATATAAAGACATTCAGCATAGGGATAGGGATAGAGATACCAGGTTGAGGTAATACTTTAAGATTACATAAAATAGCATGACCTATAATATGCAAATAGGCTTAATATTAACTAAAGGGTAAGAAAAAGGATACCTGGTTAATATAAGGTAATAATACGCCTGATAAGCTTGCAAAAGGTATTAAATGAGCAGGGATGAGATATCTCTATATAGTCTTGTTGTGGCATAACTTGTATATACTTACTTTACTTTTTATTTAAGGCTGTTTCTTAAAAGTAGATATCCAGACAAACGAGAAATAATCCAGGTATGGAATAAATAATACCCCTTTTCTCCCTTAGCTGAAAAAGTATCCCTGCCGCATATGCTCATCCAGCATAAGTAGATTTTCGCGAATTCATAAATAGGAAACATCTTATTCCTCGACAAGCTCTTTAAATGTTTTTGCCTGTAGGTATCTTATACAGATAATCTTACATATTACATTCAGCATATCACCCTCTACTTTAAGTTTAATAATTAAGGATAAAATAAATAGCATACTTTAATTGCTTGGTGAAAGCTTTAAGAGACCTCTCCACAATACAATATACTGATAGGCTAAATTAATGCCATTGCATATAAGGATGATGTATACCCTGATTACTAATCCGAAATCTATTTAATAAATTATATACCAAAGAATCCTTTCCAATAAATAATGACACAAGTGCTGGTGGAGGATTTATCAATTGACACTTATTTGGTTATGTCAAATTAGCCAGCTATCCCTTGTGGAAGAATTTGATCCTGTTGGCTCACATGACCTTTTTGATTAATCGATGATTTTGACAGGTTGTACTTTTGCTTAAAATGATAATGTCAAGAATAATTACCACAACCCTAGATAGGAACATTGCTTACATGACGTTATAAAGAATTAACCTACACTAAATCCTGATAATTAAATCACACTTAACGGATATCATCCTATTGCTATTTTTTGACCTTGACAGGATTAGCACGTGAATGGTGAAGCTGGTATAATAATTATGTACGAGGTACCATTTCTATAAAATGATTTTTGGGGGAGGTATATAATCTCATGTCCAGTTTATCATTTTACATCCGGAATATCTTGCCACCTAAATCTAGACAGGCTTGCTGCAAGAAAGGAACTGTTGTAATTTTAATGTCTCGCCATTACTGACGACATGCTGACTATATGCTGACTATATGCTTCCATGATTTACCTATTATGTACATCCGTTGCTATATTCTTTCCTCCTATGAAAATTAGCCTATAGCTATTTATTTGTGAGAAGCCGAGTTACTCAATTGAAAGTATCCCTTTATGCCATCTTAGGCATTTATGGCAAGTGGACCATTTAACGTATGGGTGTACAGGTAAGATACCCCATGCTCCTAGGGAGAGCGGAGACGGTAGACTTATTTGCTATGATGCTACCAGGATGGTATATATCTTCTTGTTCTTCAACTGACAGTTTTTGTCAGGTATCTCAGAATTCTCAAAATGACATAATGCTCCCTAAAATCATTGGACTGATTTTGGAGGGGGTTATATCCATGCAGGTAATATTTACTTTTTTGACATTGACATATTTTATGCAAGGTTATAAAATAAATACCCCTCCCACATTATTTAATCTTTTCATAAAGTAGCAAAATCTGGACAACACTTTTTATCATATGATCTATCTACGTTGCATGCAGCCCCCTCTACAAAAATGTAACCGCTATACTTTTAATACTTAGCCTATATAAAATTTTGATGACTATTATAAATATGTCACCATGACGACGGTTCCCTATTTCAAAAAAGATGATGATGACCAATAGCAACATTTTCATCATATGCCATCATCTGTCAAGTAGGTAAATCTTGGGTCATCATAAAGTTACGCCAGGCTTATACTTTTCTCCAGCCAAGATTTTACACGATGTTACTTTACGCATAGCTCTTGCAGTGTACGGTATATCTCCTACTTTTAACTTTACACCCTTCTCGACGGAAGCGCTTGGATGTACCACCTGGATCAATTTAGGCATTTCGTGCCAAGTAGGTTTTTACGCCAAGAATATTATTTCCATTTCTTGGTTATAAGTTGGGTAACCATATTTTATCATCTCCATAAAACTAATGATGAGGATCTGTTGACCATAGCTCCTTTTCAATTTGCAAAGTATCTCCAACAATCAGATGGTACTGTTACAGGGTGTCATTATTCCATCCTCCAAATAGCAACTTGGGGTAGGGGTACCAATTCTTGTCCTGTCGATTTGTTGAGGGTCCTCTTTACTACCCCCTCCTACATTTAGTGACATAGCCCGGATATGCTCCTCTAGGAGGAGCTACTAATTATCTAAAAGGTCTTCAGGCTCGAAGAGCTTCTCAAAGTTTCTTTTTACCCAGGGTGATCTTTATACCACCCGCTATACGCTCCCTTTATGGTAGGCACCCCATCCTCCCTTGTACAGCCATGACCATGACAGGTATAGATTCTATCCACCAGACCTGGCACAATGCCACCGAGCAAACTAATATGGTATCCTTTCTTGCCAGATGAACGAAGCATGATACCAGGGTATCATGTATACAGTGCTACCACCTTCCTCCTTATGCACAGCCATAGTGATAGGTATACAGGTCATAATCTTTTCCACCTGACACATCTATTGAATGGATCCTATCATTATCTCGTCTAGCGCCTTCTACGGGGTCACCCCTTTTACCTACATTGTTACCCGCATCTCTTTTATACCGTCAGCTTTAGGAGGCTCGCTCCCCTGGTCTCTTTTACCGTTAGATACGTTTCTTCTGTCTCCTGAGATCGCTACCCATACCCCCTATACCCCTACCCATGTACCCTCATTTGTACCATCCTCCTCTTGTTTAGCACCATCTCCACCCTGCTTACCTTGTCTTACCCCATTCCTGGATTATTCAGGGGGTGGTATACCTATACATCCTTGGGTTATATTCTACCCTCTTTCTAGCTTATCTTCTTTTCTTACCAGGCTGCCTCTATTACCTTGCTTTATGCCTCTTTTCCTTCTAAGCTTTCCTTATCCTCTTTTTACCTTAGCTTACCTTATACTAGCTTTGCTTATGCTATAGCATACGGTTTTTATTTTATTCTTTACTATGCTTATTTCCTTGATTTCCTTATTCTTTACCATATTGGTTTTTCTTTACTTTCCTCCTGTTTATCTATTATCGCCTTTTACCCTCTATTTACCTTGATAAATAAACTTTTCCGCGAAATAATTTAATACTACCAGTATCGATTATCATCAAATCCGAATAGTCAGGAGTACTAAATGATAATAAGTAAATATAGTTCATACAATTCGTAGACATCTGCGTTTCCATAAAGGAATACAATATTTTTCATAATCCGCTATACACCTATATTCTTTTTGTAATCTTTTACGAATATATCATAAAGCCAAATGCGCTGCTAATATTATGCTATTTGCCTATATAATGCCAGTGGCTTATTGGTCCTTGTTTAAGAGTCTCGTCAATAATGCTCCACGATTAAGATACCCCTAGTAACATCGTCAAATCATTATCAAATTGGGCAATACAAGATATTCCCTATATTGGGCTAATTATACCTTAGACTTCCTGTTACTAGCTTCAATGCATAAGGCTTGCCTTCGAGCCGACTCTTGATACTAGTTGCCCACATTCACAGCGGTCGAATTCCCTTAAGAAAAGATCTTTCTCCATAAAATTTGACCATCAGTAATAGAGATACATTAGTAGGTATATAACCAGAGAGATCTCCAGCTTAGTTTCAATAATAGGTATGCTGTTATCGAGCCTCCTCCATATTAGCGTTTAGCTTACAGGCCCTCTCAACAACCTTGAGTAGCATAGGATACATCCCCAGGGAACGCTTCTCTTCCTGGTGTCGACGCAATAGGAACTCAATTGTCTATAGGATGCTGCGTCTTGGTTAGATCATCATAAACAATCAATGCACTTTACCTTGATCTCGAAAATACTCAGCCATTGTGCAGCCTGAATATGGAGCTATATATTGTAGTGCTGCAGAGTCTGCAGCAGTTGAAGATACGAGAACGGTATACCTTAAAGCATTATGTTTTTCCAATAGATTTTGAATAGTTAACAAAGATGAAGCTCTTTGCCCTATAGCAACATAGACACATATAATATCCAGATCCCAAAAATCGACATCATCCACATCATTGTAATATTGCTGTGCAATAATAGCATCAATAGCTATGGTAGACTTGCCAGTCTGCCTATCTCCGATTATGAGTTCCCGTTGCCTCTGCCGATAGGAAGTAATCCATCAACCACTTTATATCCAGTCAGCATAGGTTCACTAACGGATTGACGAGTAATAACACCTGGTGCTTTCCTCTCGATGTTCATTGTTGGACATTCTGATTCGCTTACCTCTCTTATTTCTAGATCGTAAATATCATTTTCATAATATTCACCCTCTTCACTTGGCTTATTATATTCATCCTCAGAGTAAGCCCCATAAAAATTTGTATCCAAATAGTCAGGATTATACTTATTATATTCATCCTTCAAATAATTTGGGTTATAAAAGCGATCAGAATCACCCTGCCCACACCAATCCTCATCCTCATCCTCATCCTCATCCAAATAGTCAGGATTAGAATCATTATAATTCCTTATATGATTAAAAATCTCATAGACACGCTCATTATCAGCTAAATCAACCTCTGACATATCCTCAGGGTCAAAATATTCACCATTAGCTTTTCTCCCATACTCCATAGCATTCTCATCTGTCCAGTCGTACGCTTTCGCTTGCATGTCTTTATAATTGTCCTCAGAACGTATTTCGTTTATTCTCATAGCTATCATTTCTTTTTGCTTTGGCTCTATATTTTCTTCTTCTAACATTCTCTCTGTTTCCTCCAGTGTCTTTTTAAGATAGAAAAAATGTAGTAGCTTTATATTTAGGTTCCATCGTTTTAGAAACAGCTCATAAGAACAGTTGCGCAAGAAGTTCATATTTTTACTAGATGCATTCATCCATTCCTTAACACGATTCTTTATACTATCTTTTATAGCAACTATTTGTGGTTCTATAGCCTCGTATCCTTCGCAGCTTGCAGTCACTTTCACGCCGTTTTGTATCTGCTCTACGGGTTCTGCTTTCTCTACCACTTTTATTCCAATTAGTTGTTTTAACTCCTTCTCAAATTCCTCTAGCATTCTATTATACCCTTGCGCTCCTAAAACTCCTGAGAGTTCATAGGCATCAAAGTCTGACATAAGAAGAGATTGAGCATATACCATCGCGGTATATCTATTAAACCGCTCATATTGGTTAAAATACTTATTACGTTGCGCTTCTTTTTCTTCATCATTTCGATAAATATCAGAAACTTTCTGGTTAAACCTACTCTCTGCGTCGCGGAGCTTATCCCATTCAGCAGTAGGCTTATACAGTGGTTTATCGGCAATTGTGTAAATTTTTTCTTTGTCATCAACAAAATTTCCTAGTGCATTTACAACGCGACTTAAAAGAAAAGGGCCAACTTTAACAGAAACCAGTCGATTCTTACGATGAACGATATCATTTTGAGATATCTTAGATTCATCACCAAAAATGATACAACCTACTTGATCTGTCTCTAGATTTAAGGCAGATCCATATACATTTGTAAGAGGAAAATAAACCATTCGCCTACTTGTAGATTATCCAAGCCGAAATAAAAGCTACTCCGTCCTTGATGGAAATACTTGACCCTGATCTTCAGCGTAAGTGTCTTCGGTTTATTAAGCTTGTCCTCAAAAACATTAAGATGCTTTCTAATTCTTGCTCCCCTTATTGAATACCATGTTAATAAAACTATATCGATAAAGAAAAGGGGAGCATCTTTAATACAGAAGACGCTGTAGAGTAAAACACTAGTTAACTGTTTATGATACTGTGAACCATTTGTCTAGCCTAGCTTTAAATTACAGAAAAATAAACCATTTTAGCTTTTATAAAGAATAGTATAAGCTCTTATACAATAAGCAATTAATTAAGCATGCTTTCTTCCAAAGTATAAAAGTCATCTTAATCTCTTAGACATGGATATAACTATATAATGATTACTCAGATATATGAATAATGTGATATTTGAGTAAATAAGGAGAAAAACAGTCATAGTAACTAATATTTACTGTTTATGCGGAATAATAGCCAAAACCTATTGCTTAGTGTGAACCAATAAGAAAAATGTTGATTATATGAAAAATACTCTTATATAAGGATACCCTCATTTAACCTTTACTAAATAAGAAGGGGAGAGATTAACTCCTTATTTAGTATGCCATAAAAGATATTGCTATGAAAGAATAACCTTATTTCCTTATGTGTACCGTTGAGTATACACCCATATATATCTTTACTTGCAAGGTATTGACCCCTTACCTTATAAAAGATGAATGTATACATTGTTAATATCCATCACACAAAGGATTGATTATCTACATGACAATAAAGATATGTCTTATAACGTCAATTTGAAGATTCTGATAAGCCTGATAGTAAGAATCTGTAGATATACGGAGTATTCAAGCATATACTAGTAAAATTACTCTGTTACACAAGTTAAGGTGATTAGTGCATGGCAGGACATGGGGTGAACTGGGACCTTTTGACTGAAGCATGGTATAGTAAATATTATTATTATTAGTACCTGAATATATTAAATTTGCTGTGGTGGCCTGTAGCGTATACCCAAGATTACTTTGTAAGGGATGCTATATTACGCTATGCTACACTATCGTGTGCTGTGTACCTTCGGGTAGCCTAATCATATTTTTAGATAACTTAATAATTCAACTAATATATCTAAGTTTATGCTATGCTATAACATATTTTAAGAATAGCTTATACTAATAGAAGATAGATAAAAGGGGTATATTCTGCATATAATAAGAAATATGCTATACTAGTATCAAGAATATCCCACCATTAGTACATAACTTTATATCTATATATAAATCAAGAGGATAGTAAGTGCCATTGATGAATAAAGAGGTATCTATCTATCAGAACTACTTAGGTGGAAGTAATCTTGTATAACGAGCCTCTTCCTAGGCCTAGGGTAAAAAGATCCCCTTATCCTGTATGAATAAGCTTTTAGGATATTCTGCTTTTAAAAAGCTAAAACAGCCCTATATATATATATGCTAGATACTTGTAATAGGTAAACTATATAAATTGCCACGAATATATGAGCGATACTGTTATAGCTATAAAGCTCATCGAAATATGTTACCTGTCATACATACCCTTCTTTTATAAGCATGCCGCTAATACTATATTTCACTAATAAGTGCTCATTAAGATATAAGGTATAAATAGTATACCTTATATATAATCCAGTCATACCAGGAAGCTAGTCTTCTATTCAATCATAAGATAATGTGGTCCCAAGGTATTCCTTATTCCATAAACAGGTATAATTAGTGATACAAGTTAATAATTAACAATACAATCAGTTATTATGAGAATATTCTCTCTTTCTCTAAGATGGTGACGGAAATACAGGTTTAAAGTATCTCCAGTAATAGTATCAGTATCTTTAAAGATACTTTTGCTTTATACATACAAAATAGGGTATGTACTCAACAAATATCCTTGAGAGTCAAGAGAGAGAGAGTATAAAAGCTTTAAATACCTCTTTCTAGGATTATTTCTGCAGGAACCCTTGTTAGCTTACTTTTAAGCAGTATATACAGTATTATGCTTCCCTGTAATACCCAGGAGATTAGAGGGACCATATATAAGCATTATGGAGACCTTTTACGAGGAGAAGAGGGTATATATGTATACCTTGAGTATTTGGTTATAATGAGGGGTACCAAATAAAGAATATTGGATAGAAGTATTTACTAGGATAGGCACAAAGAGCTATCGCCAGAAGGAATAAGAGAAAGCATACTGAAATGGTGTACACCAGAATAAACTACTTAAGCATAGTCAGCTTTATACTATTTGTTGCATACACGTGGTATTGGGAGAAGATAGAGATGGCGTTAACCATGGAAGATATCTCTATGCTATTAAGAAGCCTGTTGTTAAGGATATGCAAGAGAAGGTTAATACTGATGCCAAATGTGATCAATAGTATAAAAATCTTAATCATGAAAGCATAAATACTATAGGGTAACTAGCCAAAACGCTTAATAGTGACACTTTACTTCCACAAACGGGATAATTTGTTAATAGTAAAGATTAAGGCCTTAATTCTTAGTCCTTAATGATGTTATACAAGTATTGGCTGAATCACAGGATGTTATAGAGCATAATTACCATGTTAAACCTTTTAATCACTAGCGCCTATTTTTATACACTTTAATTCTGCTTTTTCTCATTTATTACCTGCTTAAGAAATGGGATAAGTTCTCCTGTGTAAAGGAGCCTAAGAGTGTTCTAGAGCATATGCAAGAGCTAGCTCATTATTATATATATAAATAACAAGCGATATGTATTCTTTATTATAACCCTTTATCTTTATTTAGGGGTATTACCTTTTATTTTGCTTAGCGTGATAACACGAGGAATAGTAATATTAATATAGCAATAAATATAAGCTATTATTCTATCTATATGTAATAAAGCTATATATATATATTTAATAATGTGTAAGTGGTATATTATACTTACTTATGGATAGTCAAACTGGAACAGAGCATTACTGGTATTTGTCACCAATTATTGAAGAAATTACGATGCTTACTTGGTATATATATGGTTTTACCTAGACTTGAGCTTTAAAAGTGACTTCGTAAGGAGCTAAGAGCCTGTAGGGGCTAACATACACTTAAAGAGGTTGTTTCTACCACCAGCCGGTATAGAGAAAGTAAGATATGAATATATAGCCATGTCTTCAAAAGAAGTATCTCTGCTTTTTCGATAAGGTCCTTATTCCTGCTATAATAAGGTATCTATAGGCTAACATGAGCAGCCTTGCATAGTATTCACCATATACCTGCTTATTCTTAGCCTTTATTTAGGATATCATCCTATTTGCTGGTTTGTTTACTATTGTAATCATGTTTATAGTAAAATGCGCTATTTCGTATATATATAAGATACCATATACGATAGAGTGTTAAATGCGTATTTTATAAAGGAATAAAGAGAAATATGTTTGATAAAGCGTGTGAAATAGCACTATTTGCATCATATAGCAAAATAATAAGAGAAGAGGGTAATACAGTAGTGTAGTGTATACCATGCACGAATATAGTACATGATCTTACAGTATATTAATGAATAAGCTATGCTAACCATGATTATCTTGAAAGGATAGCGAACAGATACATATACTGTTTATGTTACTTCTCAGTAATAGACATATTTACGCTATACTTTAATAGGATCATTTTGGATAGTATCATTACCATTAATCTATTCCTACATATAAAAGTACCTTGATTTATAGACTGCAAGGGAGACCAGCGAGTAAGGATAAGTATTTATGAAAATAAGCATAATAAGGATAATATCATTGTTATACTAGCAATTTAAGAGAAAGAAAGTAATAAACGTATTATTATGTTAAACTTAACCTTTCATACCAAGTTTATAGTAAAATTACAGAATTTGTAGAATATTCTATGGGTTAAAGCAGCGGGCTGATGGGTTAGGATTAATCTATATGGAGAGTAGTTAGTTCCTTGTTGGCCCAAGATGAAGGATTAACGTTAGGTATGTCAGCTTGGTTCTTTAATATTGATGAAAAGCAAGTATTGTCACGTTAATTGAGGTAATGGTCACAAGGCCTAGTGTAATCCAGGAATTTAAACATGATCATCCAGAGTCAATATTTCTGGAGGAATTGAGACAGCTCTACGCTTCGTATGAGGATGAAACCCTTGAGCTAATATGGCCTGATGATTCATTAATCGTAGAAGATCACACTATTTTCACATTTAAAGAATATGGTCGCCTGGATCCTAATTCTTTACTTTTTGTGAAAAAGATTATGGAATATCTAAAGAGCTGTACTATTTACGGGAGTACAAGCATCTTATCCAATTTGCTTATCCTGCGAAGATATATAAGTTATTCCTAGCTATATGTGTATATCAGCCATTTTCAACAGCTAAAGGCATTAAGTAATAAGAAATATAAATGTAACTGTAATCACCCGTATATTTTATACTAGCTATTTGTCCAATATTTTAGCTTTCTTTTTTGAATCTGTGCACAATGAATATCTGGATATAACGTATAATTTCGACATAATCGTAAGTGCTGAGGTCAACGGTTCTTTAAAACCTGGTTTTATTCGTAGAACTTGTGTTATATCTTTGATACCTATATTTAGTATGGTGTATCCGCGAGATCTGTTAGGCTTTATAATAAAAGATATAAATATAGGACCCTGAACGGTTTTTAACGACTTGGAAGATCTTTATTAGGCTTTTATGCATAATACGTTAAAACCTGACCAGTGGTAATGCCATATTAGAAAATACACATTATCCTCTTAGTATAGTAAGTCTACCAGTAATGCGACATATATCTACAATATTATAGCACTTATTCTTCTTTTGGACTCCTATTTCATTTTATCACCATTAAATCTTAGTGTGCTCAACCATATTCTAAAGCATTGTTCTATATGGTATCACTAGTAGTATATATATTGGACTATCAGCTTATTTCTTTATAGTACCGAGACTTCTTAGCATCTCGTCTTTACTTATTGTCTGTTCTACTTTGTATACGCTATCTTATAGAGTTACCATCTTACATCTATTCTCTTTACTTACTAATATTAGTTTTAAGTATATGATGGTTTATTGTGTATAGCGCCTAAATCAGCAACTAATCCTAGATCTGACACTGGGGCTACTATTAATACAGCATCTATTGTCCAACATGATAAAAGTGGTGGAGGTGGATGTGGAACTGGACCACCATAAGTATACCAGATTCGGCAAAGGATCCTTTTGGGGTCTTGGACCCTTACATACAACAATAGGGCTATTACGCGTGCCATTAAAGGTAGTAGATTATTAGATAAAGGATCTCATCAGAGGTTACTTTGCACATGAGCAAACAGCTACTACTATACCAATAGCTGCTCCTAATGATACAGCTATAGTTGAGCTAGCATAAATAGGGGTTCTTTTTCCTGAGGAAGTTCCAGCTGCCCAGTCAGTAGCTATGTGACCTGTATCTTTAGTGATGACACATCCTTTGCCTTTGCGGCAAGTGTATACTGTACCTTTTATCGAAGCAAATAATACTGTAAAAGGCTTCTTAGCTTATTAGGCTGATAATAGAATATTAGATCTTGTAGACGTACAGGAGTTCATAGTACTATGGATATGTGACTACCTGGAACATAATGGTACTCATCAGGTTGACTCCTTTATCAGACGTATTTTTAGTAGAAATGATTCATGGATACCATTAAAAGACTTACTAGAAATTCAAGCGTATACTTATACTTATACTTATACTTGATCTACTATAAATTTTCCCATTTCTGAGACCCATATTAGTGATCCTCCGTGGAGTGTGACCAGATAGCTGTTAGTGCTGCGAGACATTTACCATTATCATGATTAGAGTCAGAGTTTATGCAATTAAGCTATTATAGGCAACATTTTATTAATCTGAACAGTTCAGCTAATAGGAATGTGCCTAATATAGACTCCTTGGTTCCTTTTATTAGGCGAATATTTAACATATATCGTCCAGCATATATATAAGAGATTTTGTGGATAATGCACTATATGATTTTGTTGGTTTTCCAGGGGCAGCTAATAAAGATGAGGTAGTGTATTTGCATGCCGTATACCCTACGATGGTTGAAAATCTCTACAAGTCAAAAAACTTAGTATCTAATGAAACTCTCCTCGCTGATATGAAACCAGAATAATCCACTTTATTTTGAGGAAGGGCTTACAGAGATGACCCATATACTCAATATATAGATGAGCCACATCATGCATATGAGAATAATAGAAGCGATACCATATATTTCATTAAGATCATCACTTCTCAAAAGGAATTGTCAAGAATTTGGTGTATCATGTCATCTTAGAAGCTTTTTCGCTATATCGCGTTATTTCAAGCGGGATGTAACCTTTCTAATGATCCTCAGGAAAAAGACTTATATGCGCATCTTTACGTGGTACTGTATATGATATAATGAAACTCACGGGTGTTCCTTTCGATGACGGATTGTATGATTCTTATAGCCACTTTTATATAAAGTGTATACGAAGACATATACAGACGTACACAGACATAATATTAAAGGATGGTAACCTTTCCGTGTCATATATGTATATAGAAAGCTGTGTGCGAGGACGTATAAGGTATTAATATTAAAGTAGCTCAATGTCTCCTTTCTCTCCTGATGAATAATAGTGAGATCATGTTACATGGTCATGTCGAAGCTTCGCTATTCATGCAGCGCTGAAAAAGAGCTATTTTAGCTATATAGATATAAGAGCATTAAACACATCTTATTTTATAAGAATAGTAATACTGTATCGATTTAAACTATAATAGTTATGCAGAAAATTATCACTTACCTTATATAATATAGTCCTATTTTCTCCTTCAGCAGCCATAATTCGTTGATTCTAAGTATCCTTTTGATGTTACCCTGGTGTAATCTTGCTGTTTCGTTAATAATAGTTATCTTATTTACTTTGTATACAAGGCGGAGCCTTCATTATGAGCCCAGTGGCTTATCCAGGAATTTTTCCATTATTGACCCTTTCTTCTACCTTATACCTATATTTTTCACCTAATATTACAGCTCTTATAGCTCTTTTAGCAGTATCCTTTACTTTATCTTCTTCTTTGTTGCCCATTAGATCTGGGTCTTAGTATGCTCAACGCTATGCTAAAGGGGTTGTTATCATTGGTTATACTACTATTGCTATTTTGTACTATCCTATCCTATCATTTTTTAGGGTACGCCTAAGTTCTTCTATTAGAGCGGTACTTAAGGTTTACTATAACTTGTATACGCTTTTTCGTAATATGTTTTTTATATTATATATTCTTAACATGCTTCATAGAGCCGTAAAGTAATGACCCTTATCTTTACTTATTAATTTTGGATTTATAGAAACAATCGCCTATTGTTAGCCTCAACCAGTATTTCCTTCAAAAGAGTCAAATAATAGTGGTTCAGAAGGCTCTAATAATAGTGAGGGTAATAATGATTCAAAATCATCACGAGTATTTTAAGATCCTACAAGGTATACTTTTGGTATCTTAGACCCTCATAGGGTGGCGATGGTGCAGTATGGTGCTACACCTGTCATAGTAGAGTACTGTATAAAGGATCCAATCAGGGAATACCCTTTATTATTATGTAACAGCTCTATTTAGCTATTTTCTGTGATATTGATCCAAAACAGATACTTAATGTCAGCCCATTGACCAATCCAAAGATGACGATGCTTTCGTGAGAAGCTTTATTCTGTTAAATTAAGTTCTCTTTTATTAGCTGAATATATGCTTGATTTATCATGATTATATGAAATCATTACTCGATGGGTGATCTTGTCTCCAGAAGCTTCATTCATGAAGATGGCACGAGACGCTTCTAAGAAGTGTACGCCACCCCTTGTATATCATTCTTTCGATGCTTCCTTAAAAGAAAGGTCTAAAGGCTGTAAAAGTAATAGTTTACTACAGCTTGAAACCAAAAGTAATGTTATTATGAACTAACGTGTAAAGTAGGTCTTCTGCTTGTTTATTCAATGGATAACCATTATTATTAAATAATTACATAAGTATAGCTGTTTCCGCAGCAGTATATATATTCCTCTTACAAGAGCTGCTTGATTTATCTGTGAAACGAGCTTTTGTACCACCTAAAGATGCCTCCTGTGTAATAAGATCTATGAAATCTGTGGATACATTATACATTGGAATCACTTGACAGAGAATAATCCAGCATAGCATAGAAGAGCTCCAGTATTGACTAGATTTTGGAGTATATTATGTACATGTACATCAGCTTTACACATCATAGGTAATACTAGGAGGAAGCTCTTTTTCAGCCAGGCCAATGTTATATTTGGTAAGCTCATTAAACTTCTTATTTTACCGGGTTGACAGTAATAATACATCATTACTAAAGAGACCCTAAATATCTTGAAAAGTTGTAAGGAATACCACCATTTCAGAATTCAGAGGATGAGAGCGATAGGCAAGCTTACACAACTAGTATGTACACCCCAGGCAATAAGATACAGGCTATATACTAGAATGTTTAGTTCTTTGGTATGCAGTATTCTTTTTGACTTATCCACTATCCATTACTTCTTCTTTTGTATATAGGGATAAATTACCAAGTATAAAAGCGTACTCAGAAGCAAAGGGATAAAGTTTGAGTATTGCTGGAACTAACTTATCGACGCATTTCCTATTATGCTCATCTAGATAAATGTACTCATACCCACATAGTTCCTAAATATTGCTATAATCTCAAAAATAAAGCTTTTAAAGGTGTAAATAGTATCACCGCGTTCGCGGTATTCTTCTGTTGTATACTCATTTATGTATTCCTAGTGCTTTTTTGGTCTTCATTAATAGGAGATATTCTGACAGGATATCAGTCTTCACATTCATCAGGAATTCTTAGGTCTTTATGTTTAAAAGCATAAACCAGATAGCTAGTCCCTATATAGATAAGATAAGATATCCAGCCAAATAATACATACACATACGCAATAGTCTTCTAAAATAGAAAATATCTGTAAGAAATAAGCTTAATGAATGTAATCTTAGAATAATGTAAATGATAAAGTATACATTAAACATTTCGTTGTGAAAAGGGTAAAAGGATGATCAAGGGACTAAATTGCTTATAATCCTTACAAAATAAGCTGTAATACTGCTATTGTGTATCTCAGTATCTAAAGCAACTACTGGCCTATGAAAAAGGGCAATAAATGGATAGAATGAAGGGTATATATCAAGGCTACTATCTAACGAGGATTGGCTATAGAACATGCCTATGGCTGTGCACATCAACAATACGAGCCTAAAATGACACCATTTAAAAGAAACTTCAATAGGTAGTCTAGAATGAAAGTATTATAGACCAAGATAAATCCTAGTATGGTACCAGCATACAAGCTAATAAAGCCAAGGATGTAAAAATAGTGGTATAATTGGTCTTTGCAGATGCTCACTAGTATAAGGACTGTCTTGGTCTCTGGTCCTCATTAGCTGTTTTTGTACTTTTCTTGGCTTTCGCTACCAGCTCTTCCTAGGACTCCAAATTCTTTGTCTCATTGCAAGAGGATTGCTTGCTGCTATGGGGGTCATACTTAGCCCATTCTTGATCTATATTATCAAAAACATATCCTATCCCTTAATAAACAGGAGCAACTATTTCCTCTAAAGTCTTAATTTTAATTCCAATAAGCTTATCATATAAAGCTTTAGTTTCAGGTGTATTCATATAAACTTCTGCTCATAGCTCTTAGCGCTCTTAGAGCGCTATCACCCTTTAAAGCGATCCTATATATAGGATCTACTACCATAGGTATTTCTGTGACAATTTGCGTGTTTTATCTCCTTTTAAGGAGGTCTGAAATCCTACACAAAGGTTCACACTATTTAAATACTCTTGCCTTGAGGTCATACCTACCATACTAGTGGACACCTATACAACAGTACTTGGATTTACCCATCCCAATCGATATGTAATATTACCCGCAAAATTGCTAGCAATAAAGATATTTTGTTTATCCTTATATACCTTAGTGATACCTTTTGGAATTGAGGCATTAATTGTTCATGATTATTCTCGTTGCTATGATTTAAGGCATGGGCATATGCCAGCTCACATATGTATGCTTAGATAAAATATACTTCAATCAATATAGCAATATCATTTAGATGATACTTGGCGTAAGCTTGTTCAAATCAACTAAAGCTTGAGAATATCTTATACATCACATCTTCTAGCAGGTATCATTTATTCGTCCACTATTGACTATTTAGCTTTATACTGAAGAAGTCTTGGCATAAAAAGCTTTTTGCGCCCTTTCAGTATCTGTAGTAGTCATCAACTCCTGTCTACTGCGATATCTAGCTAAAACCTGGGCTCCTTTAGCTATCACAGCCTTATTATCAGATGCTATGTGAATAACATTAGATATTGTATCTACTGTACCACCAGCATTTTCTTGGTCCTCTGGTGCCAATAAGTATACGATCTCATATACTTGTCATGTGTAGCATTATTACCGTACACAAATTTATCGTGGCTTTGCTGGCAACTTATTGATACAAGCGTATAAAGATGATCACCCTCTAAATAGATATCCCTCATGTCGCTTGTAATATAGGTATTGTTGTTATCATATCAAGTGGCAAGCATCTTACCAAGCTATTATTCGATTGAGGGCAATTGTATCCCATTAAAAGGTCCTTTCCGGCCTAAAGGACCTTTTGGAGTAGTATCACCAGGATAAAAGCATTTTAATATTGTCTTTTTACGCAGCAATTTAACATGGAGGGATAGGGATAAGAACATCGATACTGATACGAAGGGGCTAAAACAGCTAGTACTGTATCATGTGAGGATCTACCCCTACCTGTAGGTAAATCTGATGATTGTTAAGGATATGTTTATTATAATGATTAAAGGTACAGTTTTTCATTTTAATATGTCATCACTAAAAGGATTCATTATATCTTGAAAGCTTTCCAGGAATACTATTTCAAAATTTAGAAGATGAAAAGTCGGTAAACTTACTAGTAATATATATCCCCAGCACGTTAAGTATCCTCCAATTAGAATTACAGCTGCCCATCTTATATATAGCATATAAGGTCTTTTAAGAAACTTCCTCAGGTAGGGACCATTTATAGGGTCTTTGAAGACAGCAGGTTCTGGATTTCCATACCAGTCTAATATAGAAGTATGCCTATATAAAAATTTGGACATGCTAATCAATGCTGGCGTTAAACAATAAAACTCTTTTGACAGCAATTTCCTTTGCTCTGGTGTTAAATCTCTATAATATAATTGCATATCAGGATTCTCTTTATTATGTTTGTCCATAAGAACCCAGGTCATGTCACATATAACTTCATGCTCATATACCGTATCAAACGTAACATCATTGATATATCTTCTTACATCCACTGTTTTTCCCTTATCCACACGATAAGGATATTTAACAAAATACAAGCTATCCAAATATACAGTGTATTCTTCTTGTAATTTTCGTATATTATAGATATAACACCTTATTATTAATGGTATTAACCCTAGAAAGGCATATGAATAAAAGGATTGAATACAGCCATAATAAAATACATCAACAAACAGTAAACATAGTAATATAAATCTTGGTAAAATGCTTGTAAGCATATGTAACATTAAACTACTATATCTTGTTAAACAGAGATAAGATAAAATGGGACTGGTAAGAATAATAAACCGTTTAAAAGTTTCATTATTACGTAAAGGAATATCTAGAATATAGGCAGGCTTGAATATTGTTTGTATTTTTCGTAATAACAATCGTGTTACCTCATTAGGCTCCCTAGGATAAAATATTTTAACTAACAGCCATATAAATACTATACAGATACCTAGTAAAACAACCAAGCGAGTTAATGATAAATCATATGGTATGACCCTGGGCAGCCTAGGTAAGATAAATCGAGCTAAGATATACCATGTCATGATAAAAAGACCAGTAAAATTAAGAAGGAAAAGATTAAACTTATGATTGTGGAAGAAAACCAACAGGATGTTACTGCGAACAAATTCCTGAATAAATGCTAATAACCTATTGGATTGTATAAGTGTAAGAAGGTATCTCATGACTTGGCTTATATGCTGAAATAATATGGCTAATGGACTATGGTTTTAAAAAACCAATTGTTCTGTATTCCTCAGATTTAAATCTGAGATATTCTTGGACAAGGTTAAAAGCTTTAGCCTGCTCTTTATTACTACAATTAGCAATACCTATATCCAAATAAAGTATAATTATACCTTATCCAGTATAAAGGAATATAGCCTAGTAATGTAGCATTACTATTTTATCTTCTATACACTTCAAGATAATTTTAGCATGTTACAGTGCACGCTTATTAGCAATGTCTATTTTGTCTAGATTAGAAATAGGGATATCACAGCTATACGTATGCTAATAGCGTTATTTAGAATATGCAAGTATTCGTCATTGTCTTACCCACCAAAAGCCTAAAAGTGCAATGACATTACGTGAAAGGATAAAGCGCTTATAGCTGTATACTAGGTACAAGGCAGATCTATATTCTTTGGTAACATCTTGATCTCACAAGATCCAAGCAAAGTCCTTATTATGAGGACAGTATAGAATGCAGACAAGACAAGAATAGGGATAAAACCAATACTATAAGGAAAGCATAGTACATATAAGAAAAGATGCTAAAATTACAGATATAAGGGATGGTATATAAGGCCACTGGTAAGAGCTAAGACTTTTATGTAATTCAATATATAATTAATAGAGTTGTTCCTCATGCTCTAGGCTGTATAATAGTATCTATGAGCACAGGTATTAATACGGTTTTTGATACCCTTGTTTTTATAAGATGTTTTAGTCCTTTTTACCTTAATTGCAATTAGGGCATAAAGTTGAGTATTTACTTGTCAGGCATATCCATATATGTAATTCTAAAGAGGGTAGGATTAAGCTGTTCATGGTCAAATCTTACCATAAACTTATTATGAAGGAGTACTCTAAATTGTTATTCAGTAATAGGCTGGGGCTGGTAAAGAGATAATAACCACTGCTCATTATAAACATTTGCAAAGACTCGTCTAAAGCGAAGTACTGTTAATTATCGCTCAATTTTAGTATGCTGACTGTCTACCAATAGCTAGAATATTACATATTATGCTATTTCATGTTTGCTAATAGTCCCTTGTCTTTTAGTAATTCTCGCTCGTAGACTATATACTCGATTAACCTTGATTTATTTTGCCCTAATATCCTTTGTTTACACTCCTCGAGAATACCCATTAATACTTCGGCATACGATATGCTGTACGGAAAGCAGCCTCATGGGCCCTACGGGCAATCTATTGTGGATGGTCATGTACTATAGTATACTATACTCTCTCTCTTATTAAGCATAGCAGCAATATCAAGGGTGTGCTGCGAGAGCATATATGACCATTTCTTTAGACTAACCCTCTATTTTCGTGATAGACTAGTCTCTTTGTCAATGCAAAAGCGAATGTACTCAAAGTCATTACTTGTATCTCCTTTAAATAAGACCAGCCCAGACAAATAGGGTCATATCATGATGAGCCTGTTTGCTTCGCCATAGGTATAAAGCCCCTCAAAGAGATTGTATGCAGCTTGTGCTCATCTAATATGTCCATTATATGTATAATCTTAGTTTACATTTTAATGCTTTCAGTATGGACTAGCGTAACCCACATCCATATTCCGCTAACATTTTTTACTTTTTGTAATTCTCGTATTAGATGCTAGGATTTTGGTTTAGGTATAATATGGATGTCTAAAGCTACTAGAGGAACTGATGATTGAAGTGTACAGCTACTGGAGCCATAGTATAGCATCTACACCTAGCAAGCTGAGCTCCCTTGGCTCGCTGTCATATAGGTGTAAACTCTTGTCAGCCCTAAAAATAACATAACTTTATTGAAAGAATGCTTGGTTATAGCGAGCCATATAAAGTATCTATTAGCTAAGTACTTGCCTAATTTAGCTGTTATATTAAAATGGGTATTGATAATAAGGCACCATGGCAGTAAAGATACTATGATATAAGCCTTATTCAACATATTATGTGGATAGCATAGAAAATGGGTCCTCATTATACAAGGTGGTATATAATACAAGATATATGTACCAATAACTAAGATTATTGGGTAGCTATATAATAACTGTGAATTAACATAAACCCCCAACAAACCAAGTATAAGATATATATCATAACTTAGGGCTATTTAAGATCTTATTATACTTTTCTGTTAAGGATATTATCCAATACACAATAAGAAGCATCCCACATGGCTTCGTCATCCAGATTAGCTAAACCATTATCAGTTTTCTTGATACAAGTATATTTGGTTCCCGTACAAGCTATAAAAGCAGCATATTCTATAGGCCCCTGGCTCCTGGCTTAAGAATCGAGCAATCTTGTAATTAATATAGTCTTTTCCTGATATTTGCCTATTTCACGCAGGTTATGTGAAGATATATATAGCCTTATTATTGTAATACGGAATAATATACATAGACACATTTTCATAAGATAATTCCAGCTCTGGCATGAAGGAATAAATGAAATGTAATATAGCGATGAAGAAGCAAGAGGCTTCCTACAAGAAGAAGTCTATAATAGGGTTCAACTGTATGAAGATAGAATATGTCTAAAAGTAATAGGCTAATAAGAATAAGGCGTGGTAATATGTAAAACAAAACAGCTATAAGAGTTAGTGTCGCATTTGAGGAAGCTTTTAGATAAGTAATAAAATGTAGCAATAATTCAGTGTATCTGGGTCTTATGTAAGTATTGTATTCTATAAAGGCGTAAATAAAGCTTCTGTAAACCTTTTAGTAATATCACTCGTTGATGTAGGTTTAATCAAAGACCATATAATAATTATGTCTATGCAACAGGTATCCAGTAAAAGCCAAAAAGGGTATTCTGTAAGCATCATTGGGACGTTATTGGGTATACCGTCGCGTATAAAGCGAGCATATATAACCTAGGAAACAGCTAGAATGTAGTGATAAAGGATGTCTCTGTATTTTCTATATTTATTAAGGAATATTGTCATCTTTCTTTGTATTAAGATAGTCAAAAATGCATATAGCTCTTTACCACAAATAGAGCACTCAGCATTGACATTGTCCACCGCTTCATTATATCCCTCATTATGGTAACTGATAGGATAATTTACACCTGGTAACGCTAGACTGCTCCAATACATTTCAAAAGTATTATTTATATATGTCTTATATATCTCCTCCAACTCCTTAAAAAACTCAGGGTGTCTTGTTTTTATGTCAGTTATTATAGAGTCTAGCAAATCCCTCATAAAATATACTTCATATGGAGAAGAAAGTACAATACACGCTTCAAGAATAAAACCAGGTTTAAAAAATGCCTTGACATGAGCACTTGTTATTTTAGTACCAGGATTTTTTGCTATATCGGGATACTCCTTCTTTATAAATCTTAAAAACTTAATTACCATTTTGTATAAATAACGAATATAAAATATTGCGCTTGCTATTGCTAAGTTTACCATGATTCTCTTTCTTCTATATATATCACTAAAACCACTTTCATGACCATATCTGGCACAGTTGTTCTTACAGCACAGTGATTCTTGTCACAAATATGGCAGTCTATGTTATAACCATAAACTTCATCGAGAAAGCTCTCGCAGGTCTTAAAAAGACCAATATGGCGATAATAATTTGAAATTACACTCGTGCTATTTTCCCAACTTATATAAAAAGTGTCCTTTTTATAGGTAGTATATAGCTCTGCCAATTCATCCAAAAACTCTGGATGTACCCTTTTTATATCTCCTTTTACAAAGAATATAGTATGCCTAACATCTATTACAGTTCCATATTATTATTACTATGCTTAAACTAAGATGCTCTCTTACAAACTGCTTTAAATAAGAACTCTTTAGGGTTTGAGAATTATTTACTATATTCGGATATTTCTCAGTTATAACGTCAGAAAACAACAGAGCACTATGCCTTAGAAATAGAGTATAGCATATCCCTGTTATTCGCATGATAATTGTACAATTACGAAGCAATTCGACATGGCAGGATAGGGATCTTGGATCTTGACACGAAGGGCCCATAATGTGTAATACTGTATAGCGTAATGACCTCACCCCTACCTATAGGTAGGTAACCATCAAACTATCCGAAATACATGTCAAGGATAGACCACGCAGTATATCTTTCTCAAAAAGGGTAAAATAGACGTTAATTATAATGACAATTCATTGTGTAACTATGGAAGAGAGCCAAAGACTAAAATGGCTAAGAACAAGTTATTGGTTTGACATATGTCAGCAAAAGCTATAAGATATGGGTACGCCTACCAAATATAGCATCTATCAGGAGCAAAGCCATCCTTCGGTAGTATTAGTTGGGTATAGGTCATAATTCCTTCTCCTATCGTTTGATATTACTATTACATTGCTATAATCCCACTTTATACCTAGCAATCTATTTTCGCATGAGGCATAAAGATCTACTGACTCAGTAAGAACTGTTAACCTTTGATCTTTTCTTGCATTCTTCGCTAAGACTGTATGATGATGATGATCTTGCTGCACCTGTATGCTTGGAGTAAGCCTTTCAAGCTTAATGCTTTCAATTAGCTTGTTAATCATAGTCTTGTACTGAGCAAGAAATCGCTTGAGACTAGCATTACTCACACCATTATTCGCCTTAGGGCTAGATAGATATACCGTGGATCGATCGAGTACCCAATAATTAGAAAAATGATCTAGGTAAGTAACAATATCTCCTATAAAGCTTAATATTAGGGGTCATCCTGTTTAGCTTGATAATAGTCTTATTTCTCTGTCATATACGTCTTGGACAGTTATCATCAAACTAACTGAAAGGTATATAACCTCTGGGAGTATACCTTTTTATAACGGGTAAAATGCAAGTATACCCTTGCTAAAAGGATTCCTTACATCTTGGAAGCTGTCTACTAACTGTGAAGATTTCATTAGCAAAGAATTCAGATGAAATAGTATATTATCATATGCTGAAGACCTTAATCTACCTATTATCTCATTAACATCTTCTTTTACATAGATAGGCCACCTTAAATACACTGTATACATGAGATAACTAAGCTCTATTTTTGTATATTGGAAAGACCTTCTATTGCTTTTAAAAGATTAAAGTTACCCAGAATAATTAATTATTCCTAAATGTACATTCATCAGGAGGGAAAGGTTATCATCCTTTTCTTTATGTATGAGTGGAAGCTGAAAAGGGTATAAATAATACCCTTTGGGGTCTTATCTTTTTTAACATTCACAGGCTCCGCCATACCATAGATTACCGCGGTAATGATACGATGGTAGATACTTTTCCTTTAGAATACTTATAAGCTTATTACCAACCTTGCATTTACAGTGAATGGTCATAGAATTAAGGTAAACTGATCCCCTTTTGCATGATGGGATATTTCGTGGGCTTATTCTTTAAAAGAGATAACTAATGGTTTTTATCACTCCTTCTGGTAAAAAGGGTAATAAATATAAAACAATACGAGCTACTAATATAGGTTTATTATAGTGATCAATAGCCAATTCAGCGAATTTAGTCAGGAACTGGTCAAGCAAAAAAGGAGTCATATCAAGACTTATACCTAGACTTAATATATTGTCATATATAAGTAACTTTAATGAACTAAATAAAACTGTCTTTAATGCTGCCCCAGAGTAAAATACAGTGAATGAACATATGCTCACTATTGGGATAACAATCCTCATTTTATTGGCAAGAATAAAGAGTATATTGTGATTGGATGCTCCATTGTTGAACGAAGAAGCCGTTAGGCCTTCTAACATCAGGTGTATCAGAGCTGGTATTTTTTCCTTGATCACTTGTATGCTATCATACTGTAGCAATGTATGAATGTAATCTTTTGATATGTCCAGTACAGCTTGCTGGCTTTTTGAAGAAAGATCGGCCATGTTTACCAATACCTGTATAGAGCCCTCAATAAATTCTTTTTTGAATTCCATCGTGTATTTTACTTCTATAGTAAATATTTTGCTATAGTACAAAAAGTCAGTTACAGCTAGCTTATCAGCATATAGTTTAATATAGGCTAACATGGTAGCTCCTGTTAGAAGTACTAACAATGCCCAATAGCCAAATGTTACAAACTCATCTGTTTGTTTTAATCTGTATTGATTAATCACTATACACATAAATAAACCAACCAGTATAATATGCAGAATCTCGGTTACTTCATGACTATATATGAGGAAATGTATATTAAAGTATTTATGTGCAAACCACACGCCTATAACATAAGCAAAAAGTGAAATTAAGGTACTTATTCCTATACTTATGAATTTTATTTTGTTGTAAACCATTTAATTATACTCTCCTTTATCCTGTCATATCTCGATGACACTTCTTTTATCTCCTCTTTTTTATCCTTATTAAGATATTCCTCTATTAAAGATTTTATGGTCTCTCTTATCTGTTCTAGCGATAGCTCTTTGTTTATTTGCTCCCAGTCCATCCTAGTAAATACTTCTATCCAGTATCCCTTATTTGGTGCTTTCGTTGCAGCCCAATTCTCAAGGTATTTTTTTATGTATATTACCTTTTCATCATAAGAAAAGGTTTCTATAATACTTATATATGGCCCTTCTACTATTATCTCTGTCGGAAATATTGTCAGTCTACTTTTGAGTAGTATATATAACATAATACTTCCTTGTATTATCCACAACATTACAAATAGATATTTAAACTTCTTATGTTCTCTATTCTCCTGCGGATCTCTACAGAATACGTAAAATACTTTTGTATGTACATAATAAGTTAGTACCCATAGTGGTATTAATACTATTACTGGAGGTATTTTTACAATACCCAAAATAATCATAGTATATTTAGCATTATTATATATATAATATATATTGCCGAGTAATAATATAAATATTATATTTAATCTCTTGGCCTTATTATGCCTGTTGATAAAATTAGCATATCTTATTTTATCAATCATAAAGAATATCTTAAAATCATGTACTATATAATTTATTATTCTATGCATATAAAATAGCACCATATTACCTTGCTCTCCTATTACAGCTATATTTCCATTACGAAATACCATAGATATTTTACATGTTTTATCAAATATATTTTTACGTACTTCTTCATAAGGTATTTCATTTTTATACAAATATGCTGTTAACACATTATCATACTCTGTACTTTTTATATATAAGAAATATCTTATTTTTGATATAAATGTGGTTATTATAAGAAATAAGCCTGCAAATTGTATAGTATATAGTTCCTGGTGGTACATATCATAAATAAAGGATAAAAATAGACAAGTATATGGTAAATAACGCACAAATTGACTTATGTTATTCTTTATATAGCGTAAAATAGTATCTCCAAACCATATTTTAAAGAATCTAAAATATTTATTTTGAAAATAGGGCCATGCTACATACCTTAATTTTTCGCTGAAAGCTGGTGGTAAAAATATATTCTCATATCTCTCATCAGCTCTGTGGGCCCTTAATTCTTCACGAAGGTCTTTCAAAAGCTCAAGTCGAGATAAAGACATATGCCAAATAAACTGTGTAACTTCCCTAAAAATTGTTGATAGAGAATAATACCAATCTACTTCAGTTTGCTTATCAGCAAAATTATCGTACCAACTATAAACTCTTAAATATATATGTAACCTTATTACGTAGGGATAAAAGATTATATTCAATATTCTTAAATAATAGCTTATATTTAATACTAGTATTAGTATATACATAATAGTTCCTTTTGTTATATTAATAGTAAAAATATCTGTTGATATTCCTAATGACATTATTCTAAGCAATATAAATGGTAATACTGTCAAACAAAAATAAAAGATAACCATAAAGAAAGTATAAGGTTTGTTATTGATATAATAATTATCCAAATCTTGTAAATACTCAAGAGGGCTTTTACCCTTTTTTAAGTAAGGAAATTTATCCAGTTTTTTAAGAATGTAATGAACGAGAAAAAGAATAATTAAAGTGTAAAAATAGGGATTGGTAATTAAAAGGTTAAACATGGCAATTCTAGTAATTTAAGATTATGGTCGATAGTATCCCGTGATTCAGGTAGTAATGTTACAACATCTTTAAGAGCTTTAGCCCAAGCTTTAGTATCCACAAATTGTCCTTTTTGCGGGAATAAGGCTTTAATGTCAAGGTTTTTAGCTAGTTGTTCTATAGCAACTAAAGTTTGATGATCAAGATTTTCATAATATTGATCAAAACGAGTGTTAGGATCACCTTCCACAATCCTACTACAAGTTACAGAAACAATGTCAGGATTTGAATCGATATCATCTAATTGATTTTGATGGTCAATAAGTTTGACCTCTTCTGTGGATTTCTTCTCCTTGATAATTTTCGCTTTTTTCAGCTTCTTATCTAGCAAGTGTTCTTCTTTAACAGAAATCTCTGGTTTATCGTTTAAGGTGCTACCAAAATTAGCATAAAAGGTGGCAATTAATTGACTAGGTACTACCTTTTGTGCTAAACATAAGTATCCTTTTAAAAGAGGCAATTTTTTTAATGGATCTCCTCGCATCTTTATATCGAAGAAGCCATATTTCGTAAAAGACATGACAAATGTATCTCCATGGAGAGTACCCTCCACCTCCGTTCTTATATCAGGATGCGGCTGCTTAGTCAAGTAATAAGCCTCCTTTTTAAAAATATCCTGGTCTCCTTTAGGATTATCAGGATTTTGTGCAATTGCTTTAATTTTGTATTTTTTAAGCAGCGGACATATTGTTTTTTTAGCAACAAAAGCCTCGATAACAGGCAGACTTGATATCGGCGCATTGTTATAGTACGTATAATCAATAAGATTATCTGTTATAACAGATAATATAGAAGGGTCTATTTTTACCCTTACAAATACACATGCTAACATGTGCTGGGCTATAGGGTAATAATACTCTGTGACTATCTTATTACTAGTTTCTAAGAAATACCTAATGTGAAGGCTAAGCTCTGTAATATCTACAGCCTTTTTCACAGCGAATACATCATAGGCAAGTCTAAGCAGTATGTTTGTTGTTAACATAGGAAAACCAGGGTCATTGTACAAAAGAGGAGGTACCTGATAAATTCCGGATGCATGATAAACTATAAAAGGATTTGACTCAATTGGTGCAAGAAACCCGGCTATAAGATTTTTATCATAAGAACCACTTGTAAGATAAAGTATTTTAGTACTTTGTTTACTTTGGTTACCAAATAGCCATTTATTCTTATAATAAGAAATAAATTTAAAAAACTTATTGGAAAACGGATACCGAATGATAGATGAACTCGACGATACAGGATAACTCCTACGAAACACTCCGTTTAAAAAGTAAGGTAGATTTATTTTAGTTTTAATGACATCAACTATTCTCATTATTATCCATTATTTTGTGTTTAATTTTGGGTTTTGAGGGAGTACCATTGTCCATATGATCTTGAGAATCTTTAATTTGATCAGCTTGTATAGTAGCTATACCAGTAGCAGTCGCGTTAACGCGATGATTAGTAGAGAGCTCTTGGTCTACTCGATTGGTATCAGGACTTAAATTGTCCTTAGGAGGGATAGTGTGATTATCCTGTCTTGTATCAATAATGTTAAATACAAGATACCAAAACCCAGGTACAACAACCTCTAGACCGCGTAGAAGGCGCCCAAAAGTGTTATTTGAGTAACTAGGCGCATTTATGAACTCTTCAAAAGCAAAGTTCATATAATAGCTAGGATATCTAGCAAAAAGCCCAATATCTATCTTGTCATAATCAGACAAGGTAAAAAAAGCCATAAGACGAGATATCTCATCATAATAGCAGTTAAATTGGTGCCATTGCTCACTATTAAACTTGATAGTACTTCTATTTTGATCAAAAGCAGAAGTACTTCGTTCAGCACTAATTTTCATAATTAGCCTTATTATATAATAATAATCACCAGTCTTATTGACAAGATCTACAGGATAATGCTTATTAAATGCATTTAATAGAGCTTTATTATGGAATGGACTACTATAATTAAAGGATATCCCATAATGATAAGCATAGGGTTCTAATAAACCTCTAGCTTGAAGCGAAACATATGTCATTTGCTCACGTATGAAAGATATACAAGATATTATATCGTGCTTGCCCATTTTACATCTAATTTTCCCTATATAAGCAAGAAGGGGCATTAGAATAGGCTCCAAACCACCACGTTTAACCTCTGGCCATAAGTTATTATTAAGGTAAAATATAGTTATCAGCTGAAGCCTAACCTTGTACAACTTATATAATACCAAGTCAGCACTATGTTTCACTCGATATGATATGTCTTGGTTCATCTGCTCATCCTTAACCTTCTTAAGCTTAAGAAGGTTCTTTTCAATGTAACTTTGAAAAATAGAGAAATCAGCTAAAAAGCTTAGTATAGAAACTTCGCCATTCTTCGATATCTCTGAAACCGTCGCTATCGCTGTAGCGAACAGTATATTAAACTTATTACTCACAGACTTAGACTCCTGGCTCATCTCATATAGCATAGAGAACAACTTTTCTGTACTCCACATGTTAACAACTCCTTTATGTCTCTCCTTGTATTTATTTACTGGGTCTCCTTGCTTACGCTGAGAGGAATTAAACACTAATTTATTTTTGCTATCTCGAATTATCATGTCCATAACTAAAGATACAATGGTGAAGAATCATAGGTTCTTTTATGTATATTGTTGGCTGTCCTTAAGGACATTTTAAGCCTCTCATTTTATCTACAAGCAGGTCTATTTCCATATTATGTGATATGCGAAATGTATACATCATTGTACCCTACTATATCCACATAATTTCTTTGGTATTAACGTAGAAATTTACTATTTCAATATTTAACCATAGCTTAGCTTGTAGCCACACTATGTTGGATAACAAAGATTTTATATTCTTGCACACAAATACACCAGCTATTTTGAAAAGGGAAAAAGTATCCCTTTTTCATTTTATCATGTCATTGCTAAATGGATCTATTACGTCTTGAAAATTCTCCAACAATACTGTTTCGAAATTTAACAGATGAAAAGTGGATAAGCTTACTAGTAATATATATCCCCAGCATATTAAATACCCCGAATATGCTGTTACTGACACCCATATTATATATAGTCTTTCAGCCCTATTTTTACTTAGCTTATTTGTATATTCGTCTA
>Ga0209005_1000005_pt1 | contig 38227 bp, 10 predicted proteins | sample TexAe_RefH0_O2_FD_187952 | JGI IMG/M metagenome (GOLD analysis project Ga0209005, IMG submission 187952) | Forest soil microbial communities from Davy Crockett National Forest, Groveton, Texas, USA - Texas A ecozone_RefH0_O2 (SPAdes) (version 2) | ecosystem: Environmental > Terrestrial > Soil >... | reverse complement strand
TGTTATATAATTGATAGTTCAATTAAGTAACAGATCACCGCAACTGCAAGTTCCATACGCATATGACAGACAAAGAGATCCTAAAAGTCCAGCGCCATGCTAAATAAAAGGTACAAGGTACCATGTATTTATGGTTGTTGAAAACAACCACCTATTCGCAAAGTATAGAAATCTCGACGTCAATCTGCTTCCCGAAAAGAATTATGATCCTTTTTCATAGGGCATGTCCTGAATGTAAAGAAATTCATAAATAACAAGTATTATTACAACAGCATGGGGTATGGGGGGCATTATAAATGCCCCCTCCTATCATACCAGATTTTGATTACAGGCACCATGTAAAACTATATCCTATGATATTGGTGAACCCTTGAACCAGACTTATTGTATATTTGACAAGGTAATAGAATTAAGAATAATTACCATTATCCCCCGGGAGATGTGATACGCACATACAATAGTTATATGACATGGGCAGTAAGCCATGATATGTCAACTAACGTATATGTAGTATATACAAAATGTGTAATGCTAACAGATGTAAGAAAAATAGCCAGTATAATAAGATTAGCTAATAGGTTACCAAAAGCTTGCACTAAAGATAAGATCCAGTATAGATATACCACAAATCACTTGGTTGTTAGTGAACATAACAATACTGGATTACTTGGCTAAAGGTCTACTTGGTGATACTATACATTATTAGTTAAGCCTAATAGGACTCGTTTGACAAGTATAAAACTAGATGGGATGATGGAGAGGCAGCAAGGATACCCTTTTGCTTAGACTAAAAAGGTCTATTGAAAGTAAATTTAGGAGAGATTAGAAGAGCTCCTATGTATTACCATAAGACAGCATTATATATAAGATTACACGAGAAGAAGATTAACATGTCAACTGCTTTTTAATATAAGAAATTCCCATAATTCTTCCCTCTCCATATGGCAGTAGTAATACAGAAAAAGCATATATTAATAGCTAGTTCCAAAAAGTATATACGACAAGAGAAAACAGCTAATAAGTTAAACAACAAACCAAAAACTGAAATTGGGATTAATTAAAGTAAAATATCGCGTAAATGTAACCCTATGAGCGAGCATACATATATAAGTAGTGGATGCCAGAGTGAGCGTAAGAAAGGGATAGCGTTGTACGCAAGTATGGTGTATATACAATAAGTTAGCCTAATGATACACATTATTTGATATAAAAGCATCCACTATAGGAATTGAGTTACTAAGTAAGGTCCTGAATAGTTTACTATGAGAGATATACATAGAAATATACCAGGGTGTCTCCTAATACCTGTGGAGTGATATACAGATAGCTAGTGTACGTCTTTTGGATTTACTTATTCTTAGGGATTTAATGCTATTTAGACATAATGGTTTATAGCTTATTCGTGTTAATCAATAGATACATCGTTAAACTGATGCTAATGATATCTAGTTATATGTGTATGGTGTAATCATGTAACTTCCTCTTATGCAGGGATACCAGATACCAGGGTAGGTAGTAACCCGTCATTTTAGCCCTTAAAGCTATGTCTGAAATAAATAGCAGAAACTGTAAGAGTAAACAATAGTTTGGATATTGTACAGCTTTATAGAAATGAAATAGCAGCTTAGGCATAGCTCTTTAAATTACCAATACTATCAGGATAACAGGGTTGCTTTGTTTGCACAGTTAGTGAAAGTAGGAGATACTGGTTGTAGAGATATGTATTGGCTAAAAATATGATATAGTATACGTATTCTGCATAGGGTTAACGAGGTAAGATATAAATAGCTGTTTTCAATAATTAATTAAGGTTATATAATATTTTATGCCTATTTAGGTATAGTGGAAATTTTAAGGCTATAATAATAGCACTTTTGTAAGAGTAAAAGTAGTTGTTTATTCTTTAGCAGTAATGTTGAAATAAAGCGAGTTAGCATAGGGTATAATATATACCCATACCCTATATCGAGGCTAAAAGTGTCCTTTTATAGCTATAACCCATAAAATACTGCTTATTCTCTTAAACTAAGCCTTATTTCTCGCCTACAAAGGAAAGTGGACAGTATGCTAAAGTAAGATAAATTATACTATAAAACAATCTCATAGAATAAATAAGTAATCAAGATAGATAACCTGATAATATCATTTCTCCATTGAAAACCACTGCTATTGCTTTTAAGACCTGGAAAAGTACTTATTTATTCGAAATAGAGAGCTAGATATACCCCTGAGTAGACTCATATCTATATCATGCTTAACCCATTAGGTAAACTTATATCTAGCGCTCTTTATATCTTTACATATCATTATATAAAGTGTTCTCGCTAAGAGTAATGGAATATGTTACTTTTAGTAATACTACATAATAGCTATCCTGTGACATAATAAGTGATATTATCCATATAGAATAATTAAAGGCTATTATAGGGTATTTCATCACCAAGTAACTAGTATAAAAACATTAAGTAAGAATATGGGCTATGCTATAAGAGGGATAATGCTACCCGTACCTGTAATGAGTGTAGGCAGACTATATGTATACTTAAGCTAATTATAGTTGCTATATAGTATTGCTATAGTAAAGGTCTGGATGGATCATGAAAATAAAGGAGTAGACAATAATATATATCTTTCCGACAGAGAAAGATAATAACACTAGTGTTAAAGTAATGATCCAGAGTCGAGATAACATAGAGTATATAAAATAACGTATTTACGAGGGTAGAATATACTTGCTTAAGACAGACAGGTGAATTTAGGATAAAATAGAAAGAATGATGAAACTGTGTAAAAAGGAGAATTATGAGTACTTTTTTGGTGGGGGCACTTTGTCTACTTATTTCGAAATAAGTGTTTGTGATCCAGCGTAAGAAAGGGGCAAACTATATGATAGTTACGCTACAAAAAGGTGAAAAGCTAGTGGATAGTGGGTATAGTACCCTTATTTTGAAGGATAGTCTCTTTTGGATATAAGGTCACAAAATAGCATTATTTCAGCTAAAGGAAGACTAGGAGGACTCGTTGCCCATTGTACCGGGTAGGATAGTAAAAATAAGCCATATTCTTTTCTTTATCTCCGTGGCATGGTACCTCATCATACTTAAAAGGATTTCTTTACTTACTAGCTAATCCAGCATACAGAGTATACCGATGAGTATGGCAGTATAAAGGAATGAGAGATAGTATTACCAAAATACTATTTCTCATTCTTATGGGACATAACTATGAACAAGGAAATATCCGCTATACAGGAGAAAATAGCGCAAAATAAGGAGTATAAGGCTAAAGCCTGAAACAGCAATAAGTAGGGTATACAGTGTATAGTATAAATAAAGAAGAAGTGCGCTATATAAGGCTATGGGAAATCTTGTACCCCAGTTCCATATACACTAGCTGTCAGGATCAGTGATAGCGTAGATGTCTATATATAATGCCACATACTCTATTAAGGCAGCAAGAAGATATGTCATAGTCTTCTACATTCTGGTGTACCTATGATATTTCTTCTCGGCTGGTATGTAATAATTACGTACTTGCTTGTACGCATATAGTTTATATACAGGGCTATCCTTAGAGACAATATACCACTAGAGTTTAAGTGTAACATAGCTAGAATAAGTCCCAGCAAAGTAAAAGATCTCGCTAGTATAACCAAGCAGCACATTAATCAAGTTTTGTAATAAGCATAAGAGGGCTATTATTGTACTAAAATAAAGGATTAAGTAGCCTGCAAATAGCTAAAATTTCACTATTATCTGTATTTCCTAAAAAGCCTATGCACTCAGGAAAGCTCCGCCTGGAGTAGCTTATTTTTCTTACTAGCAAATATTATATAGCTTAAATCTTGGTGTATCCTCTATGCTATATCCTCTTTCTATAATCAAAGGTATGTCTTGTTTACTTTTATGATATAGGAGTAGGAAATATTAGCATATAATTTGACGAAATATTAGCTATAGTAGCAAAAAGAGCATGTTATTTCTTTACAGAGTATTATATAAGATGATTAAAGTTGTCTAAGCTATTAGTATAGGTATAAATTTCTATAAATACAAAGACTCTTGTACAAGCAGTATTTAATAATAAAAACTAACATTACATTGTACTAGCTAGGTTTAGTCAGCTTATACTAGATATAGCATAACTATATCCTAAAATATCATAAATAATGGATAAAATGATACCATATATATAAACTTAAAGACTATGCCTACAAACACATATACAAAAATAAGAGCTAGTTACACTTTGTCATAGGATAAAAGAAACCTTTAATTTGGAGGTACATTTTTGTTGTTTTACTATGGGCTGGTATAAAAAGGAGAGTCTACTTTTTAATGACTCATTTTAGAGGGTACATGTTACATTAGGCCACATACTGTTCACCATTTGGGTATATTGGGTATTAGTCCTAGGTATAGGTATACGCGTATACCCTGATTAGCATAAAACTAATTACAATATCTTCGACTAAAAGTAAGATATATTTTATACTGCCTGTTGGTCATACAGCTTGAGGTATATAATATGAACTATAGACCTTATTTTACAGTATAAATCTGGTAAAAGATGCTATTATACATAAGCCGGCATTCTATATCTATAGAGAGTACATAATAAGGAGGGTCAGGTTACTAAAATCTTAGAGGAATTCTGTATTATATCACTACTAGCAGAGATCGATTATACTATCCCAGTAGTGCTATTGAAGCATACTTTGGCCTCATTTTGTATAATATCACATAGAATGGACAAATTTCATAGAAATGTTAGCTTATTTCTTTTATCCACATAAGAGTATTCCCAAGATTGCTGATAAGATCCTACATAGCAGCATATGCATATATATATCGCAAAGGTATAGCATAAGCGTAAAGATAAAGTCTTGATATATTATAAAGCTGAAGACAGCTTAGCAAAGTGTATACTTATGCAACATTGTATACTATATCATTTAATGACTATGTAATATACACCACCCTTTCTAAAAGGGCTTGATTTTGGCAAAATCTACCAGAGTGTTTAATATGTAGGTGTATGCTGAAATAGTATACCTAGCGTGTACATATATAATGTTATTTGACATCCAGGGCAGAATTGACTCCAACATACATTAGTGCTGGGTACCAAATATAGGTATACAGTAGTACTGCCTATAGTATAAGGTATTCTATTAAGCTAAGAGTATATATATCCCTGGCTTATCATAAATTTTTACTAACATTTCAGATGGTAAAATCAGAGAGTATCTGTAACCTATGATACCCTGATTATCTATGTATATCACATAAATAAGATTAGTGGTAAAGAATTAACGTGTGTAGACAATAATGTAGCCCTGCTACGAAATCTCATATAATATCAATACTAGCGTAGATCACTATTACAGGGTACAGATACATCATCCTTACAGCTAAAATTGATTGCAAGTAACAAACTGTAAGAAGCTAATAATATAATGACCTCTTATACTCCAAAAAGTGGAGGATCTTAATTTCACTTAGGGGTGCATGACTTGAATTAGTAATTGTATACTTTTATTACCTGGGGTAGAATTAAAGCTATTTCCATGCTTACGTATAAAATATAGTCAATGTAATTTCTCCTCCAGCACAGTAGTATATAATACAGGCTTTATATCTAAAAGTATGTATAGTCCTGTGAAGCCCCTTGGTGCCTTATAACTTCATATAATATCCTTTTTAAGCTCTTATACCATAATACGCTATAAGGTCTTTTCTGTAGCAAGCAAACTGTATGTTATCATAGCTAGCGCTAGTGTATCTTCTTGTATATAATTTACTAGTTTAAATAGCCTTTGTAGGGGGGTATATTATCCATCCTTTTAAAGTTAACATATTGTGTATATGCAACAATGCAATATGGATAGATATGATTAAAAAAGAGCCGCTTCTTAAGAAGCTATCCTCTTTATTTAGATAATCAGCCGTACCCTTTAAGTAGTGGTATTGTTACAGAGGATATTTGCAGGAATAAGAACTATTACATTTTCTTCATGGTACAAGCTATTCCAACCTTTTGGTAAAGCTCAACCATAGCTTAAGAGTATTTATGCATACCTTGTAATTTGGCCAGACTCTTTATATAGGATAAATCAGCTTAATTTACATCTTGCAGAAAACTAATAATAATAGGTACTATCTCTTATACTTGTAGCTGGTAAGAGCCTTGTGTAAAATATACAATATATCGTTCATTTATACCATACTCACCAAATGTGTATCAAGAGTGACATATACTGCTTAGGCTATACTCTTCTATTAAGCAATATTTTACTTGCTACTATATATCATATATGCATAGTTCTTCCATCATATTTATCATCTCATTACAGTTCAGGCTACCCCCAAATAGATATGGCAATTTACAAGCATAAAATGAAGAGGATTATTTAGCGATAATGTGGTAGCGTATATCTTATAGCTTAGGGTCAGGGGGCTATATAGGACACAATTATCACTTAGTACTGGACCAAACAAGCTTTATTTTGCAAAATTCACTTACAAGCTATAAAATCATTTTATCAGCTTATTATGATAGAAGATTCTTATAAGGTGATTGTAAAGAGTGAAAGTTCACCTATTATACAGGTATAAAGTAATACGAGTAGCAAGAGAGATAATAAAGCTGTGAAACTGGTAATTTGTATAATTGGAACAATATTTAATGCTATCCTTACTATTGGAGGATATTGACAGTTTTCCAAGGACTCTAGCTTGTATAATAATACATTGATAAAAGAATGATTTTATTCTCACAAATATACTCTGGAGTATTAATATATCCTAGCCAAACTTGGAAATAGGTGTAATTCTACCCAGGTAAGAGTATTCTTTCGTAATAAGCAGTATTATATATATATATACCTATACGTCTATAAGGCTCGTTTACATATTTTATGCTACGCTTAAGGATAACAAAAGCTATATATAGATGTTAAAGGGTATGTTAAAGTATAACTATAGATAATATACTAAAGTACAAGGTTATTTTAAACCAGTAAGCGTTAATATATATAGTAAAAAAGGATCTGGTTGCTCATAAGATCTATTAGTAGACTATCAGTAGGGATAGGATAACTATATGTGACAATAATTGTATCCTTATTGACAGTATGCTTACAAAAATAGCCAAGCAGTACTCCATTTTGGATATCTACAGAGATGTAATTAGGGATAAGCTTTCGACAGTAGAAAAAGCTAAAGCTATGAAATCTCCTGAAATCTTTTTATAACTGACCACAAGAGTATACTTACTCTTAAAATAGACAAGATATGTATATATCAGTTAAACCTAGGGCTATATTTTGACATGGTTATAACCTATTACTCTCGGATCGATAAGAGAAGCAATCAGCTTTTACTACTTTAACAAGTTACCTTATGCTACTTGAAAAATACAAGCTATTTATACTATTAAGTTTAAAGAATAAGTCTGGCTATAGGCACTATAAAAGCATATACTTTCATGTATATATATATACAAGGGGAGACCATAATTCAGCCATCATCTTAAAAGCTCCGTATAATACAAGGTCTGCCTATCTCCAAGAATAATATGAAAATAACTACTTTTAAGATTAGCTATCCACATAAAGGTACTCAAAGACATGCCATTTTCAGTATATCGAGGTTATATTTCTAAATACTGAATTATATTGAGTATAATATCATCTTTTATCTATATAGGCACATTTTACTCTTATTGGTTTATTAAGCTCTCTTCATCTATCTTGTGGATCATTTATGCTAGACTTTAAAATAGGTGCTGTATATCCATACATAAGCTTATTTGCCAAAAGTATAAATAAGGACAGGATATCCATATCCATATCTTTGTATCACTTTGTCCAGGATACTGTTATATCTCTATATTTTACTTCGCGGAGTTTCCTTATCATCAAAATCTAAGGTAGGCATAGCTTTTTTACAGCTAGGGAGCCTATGGCTAGGGTATTTAGTTTACCTAGTTTATAATAAAGAAGAATCTAGCACTATAGCGTTTTTACATTTATCTTTGGCAGGGAAGACTATACTTAAAATATGGACCTGTTTTCCTGGCACACAGTTTATCTAAGCGTATAAAGTAGTAATCAATAATAAGGAGTAGAGTATTTCTAGTGTAATGTATAGATAGACAGTCTAGCTGTCCTTTCATCAGTGAAAAGATAGACGTAATAAATATATTACTTTATTTTTGAAATTATCTATTTTATTGAATATATGTAAGAGCAGGCAAGCGATGTAGTAATAAGAAGAGGCCTTAATTGTACATATAACAAAAATAGCTTAAATACTCGTATACTCCCCCAAAAGTAGATATATCTTGTACTTTGTATATATGAATAAGCATCTCTCCTTTTCTTATCCTTGGAATCATGTCAAAATATAGCTTTATATTGATTATACAGCTCAAAGATCTTTTATAAGTCCTTATTGTAAACTAGATACAGGGTTTATTTCTTTAATAGGCCTTAGTATTCCATTAGTACAGTACATATAGAATTTTTAGGTGTATATAACATATTATCTTGGATTAACAAAGGAATCATTAGACGTAATAAATTAGTGTATACTATGGGACCTACCTGATATATGCATGTATATATCCTTACTTATAGATATATCTATCTCTAGACGACAGGCCTTATAAATGAAACCATTTAGAGATACCCTAAACCTATGTTTTTGGGATAACTACTGATAGTTTAAGGCCTTTACATAACTTGGAGGAATCTGCCAGAGATATTAAAGGTTATATCATTAAGATTAGAGCCTCTGGCTATATATATATATGCTACGATATAATAAGGTTGTGTCTCGATATAGGATAAGTAATCAAAATGTTGCTGGATATATCATAATAAGAGTAATGTTATGGCTAGTTATTTATATGATGCTTGTCAAGTTAAAGTTTGTATCAAATAGGTTAAAGTTACAGTATTTAAATAATGTTTCTTCATGACAATTTCTGGCTCGTCAGGATCCTTTAATACTGGTTACCAGAACCAGTATACAAGTGGCTAACCATATTGCAATCAGCCCTTTAGTTTGCATACTATTATCCCTGTTTTTGTATCTTGCAAAAGATTAATCGTGTATTGCTCCTCATACAGCAGCACGACATGTAATTATAAGGTATAAAATCTAGTATACTAAAATAGGCTAGAAGTACTATATAATTATAACAAGGTGATTAATGTCAAGATTTACTTATTATTACTTTCTTTGACTGAATTTGACACCTGATAATACAATGATACAATGTAGCATTGGTTTCTGTAAGTATGACAAACAGGCCTATCATGTATTATATCATAAAATAAATTAATAAGGTTCTTTTATATTATTTATGCTTAAAGGTAATAGGTAGTATAGTAGCACAGCTTTGGTAACTGTACTTTTTACTATGGAGAAATATGCAGTAAATTTACATATAACGTATAAAAGGTCTCTGCAAAAAGCTACCCAATTACTTTTTCTTGATAGTGAAGGGAACCTTCTGCAACAGGATGATAAATGAATAAATAGGGTATGTTAATATCTAATTCTTCGCATGTATTCACATATAGGAGATACACCACTGCCTCATGTACAGTCTTTCTTTTGGTGTAAGCTTAATAGTATAGTATGTCCCTGGATTAAGCTGAATTTTCTAGTCCAAAAGGTTATCCCATATTGTATTGAAGCTTATGCTAGTTTACAGCTTCTCCAAATTATCAGGTATTTTATATCTCTGGTGTGATGTATTCTAATGTATACACATTTTTAGTAATAAGTGATTGTTTAAGCAAAAGTATTCCTTTACTATCCAGGCTACAGATAGCATAGAATAAGCTCTGTCAGGCTCATTTAAAAGGTATCGAATCTAACAAGAATTCGCTTATACCAGTATTTTAAGTATTAAGTATGATAAATTAGCATAACTACGAGTATATAGTATAATAGAAGATAAAGATGACATTATTATACGAAATAAGTGGATAAGGTCATATATATGCCTATATACTAATCTTTCCAAGGATATATTACATTATATGTATGATTATGTTAGCAATATGGTTTGTGACAGAATCTTATTAATAAGCCCCTACAGCTATAACCATGGCATTAAATAAGAATATTCTCATGTAATAGGTATATATATATCCACGTCTGAAATATACTAATGTGTAAAATAGTTCAATATAAAGGTATGGCTATCATTGGTCCCATTTATAGAAGTGTCATATCAAGTGGTCTCCCGTCACAGCATAAAGATCACTATGGTGGAGATTTTAGCAATAAGGAGTCCCTTTTCTTTGTAGAACCCTATTTATGTCACTAGCACATACATCCATATAGTTGTCTGCCTAAAGTATAGATAATAGATATCCTCAATGTATGTTTCATTGTAACCCTGTAGATGACACAATATTTTATGATGGTCATACTAAGAGGATGATTATACATGCATGTATATCGCTTTTTGGCTAATACGGGTATACCCACAGACTATGCAGCTTTAATACAAGAAATTTTTATTAGGCATGTTAAGCTTAACTTTAACATTCCAGAAACTACTTGGAATCATCTATAATTGGAAGACTATTACTGTTGTTATCATCAGACTATTTAATTCATATACTGAGCCATCATAGAAGGTGTGTATATATGTATATTAGAGGACGTCTGTAACTTGAGTAAAGAGTAGCTTTGTTTCACTAATTAGGTTAACTAGCACTAATCTCCTTTGTATATCACTCGCAGGGCATTATTTGTATATATATATATCCGGTATACTGTATTGTATAGATATAAGATACCTGGTTTGGCTATCCCCTCAAGATCTATAAATAGGTTCCTTCTTTTGATTGAATAGTACTTCCACCCTTATAAATACAAAATCTAACTGAATTATCATTAATAGCTTATTATGACTGTAAATACTGTATTAGATTACCTAGCCATTATTTTTATGCCTATTTAGATGATTAGTTTGGCCACGGTATAATAGAGTACCCTCCTGTGGATTAGCTTTTTATGGAATCACTGGGTGTAAGTTAATATTTTATTACATAGAAGAATACCTCAATTAGCATTATTTATGTTAAGCTTATACTTCTATATAAGTCTCTCTCTAAAGTAATAAAAGGGTCAAAGAAAGTGACTTTTGTCACAATAAGAGCATAATTGTCTAAAATAGCTATTATATATATATTATCAAAAGATTATTCATTGCTTAAACAGGTACAACATATTAATGGATCAGGGTACCAAGCTAGTTAGTACCAGAATAACTGTAAAGATTAGACTTAATTTGATTATTAAGAGATCTTTATGGTGATGTAATTATATACTGATATATGGCGAATTCTTTCTTTTTAGGGCTAGTGTATATTCACTGGGGATAAACTCCTCATGGCTCATAGATATTGTAGTGGTTATCACGATATGATGGTTTAAAGCAGATTATATCTTGCAGGGTATAGCTATACCCATAAACATACTATGCTTAAGTACACAGTATAAGTAACAGGTAATATTCCAGCAAAGGGAGGGTATATCGTATAAATACGATATATTACTCAAAAATGATATCTGAAAGCAAGGATACTGAACCAGTGAAAGCATTTATGCTAAAATACACCATTTAAATAACCTCGAGATGCGATAAAGAGTATATAGCTATATCGCGATACACTATGTATCGCACTCATAATAAAACCTGTAAAATTCAGCTTTACAGATGATAATAGTATTAGATACGTCTATAGATAAGCAAGACTATATTCCTTTCAGTATAGGAGTTATCATTTAATCCCTAAAATGATTAATCTACCAGTTCTCTTATTTCTGAGCTGGCATATGTTCAATGTCTGACACAGCTTTGTGTACTGTATTAGCTTTCCGCTTGTGGAGAATAGCATAAAGTATCTTTTTTAGCTATTTGTGGTAATATAGAGCATATATTCCTTTCTCTGCTAGTAATCAGTCTATTTCAATCTTTCGCTCTATTTCGCTACCAAGCTTATTTTGATTGTTCGGTTACTTTATGAGATGGTATTTGTACTATTTCTAAATGCTATTATTTACTTATAGACCTAATAGTTTATTCTTATGCTATTTGGAAGTAAGCTAGTGATCTTACATGCCTCTATTTTATCTATAGCAACCTGGGACCAATTTCTTGAGAGGTTTTCTAATATATACTTATCAGTGCATATGTACCCATGTATCTAGTCCAAAAAGCCTTTAATAGTATTCTTACAGTCTAAAATGACCCTACTTTTATGCTGAGCCTTTATACCTTGCCAATATAGTCTATTTTAGCTCAATATCTCCTTTTTCTACCTGAAATGATAGTTATAATACTTGTACTGTATGATAAGTTATCTATTATAATGATGATAGCTTGTTATATATATATATTCTGGTATGAACAGCTTAAATATTATCACTAAACTTAGCTATATTATATACTATAAGATATATACAGGTATACTGTCTAATAATCATGAAGATTACACTGTATGTTTGGATGGTAGCCTATGTGATTAATTTCTCTATATACTAGAAAAGATACTTTATGCTCAATCTACTATGTAAAAGCTGCTAATAGCCTATAAATTTATTATTGCTTAGATCAACAGGCTGTTAAAGCCTAAAAGAATAGTTTTTATTTAAGTTTTTATTTAAGCTTTAATTAATACTACTGGTATTCTGGCTCAGTATGTTGTTTTACTAGGATCGTGTATAATATACTGCTTTATTAGTTTAAGGCTTTTCATATACCCAAATATTGCAATAATCTTCAGCCCTAATTACCTTATAAAATTCACCTGCTAAAAGAATATAGTATACTAGTAATATGCTATTATCCACATGCGAATAAGTATAATTTAGCCTTTTCTGTCTTTACTCATATGTCGTTATCTTATGCTCTTATAGCGTAAGGAAGCAGGAATAATTTAAGAGGATATAAGATAATGCAAGAGTTTCCAAGAATGCTAAAGGATGACAGTATCCCAGCTAAATACATATAATACCAAGGAGAATGTATCATTGTAACGCCTTGAGGTAACAAGAATTGTTTACTTGTCCAGCATGGTGTATATAGGCCGAGCATATTAGCATTGGATCAAAATAATAGCTTACTTTGGGTTGTACGTTAAATGCTACAAAGGATATTTCATATATTAGACAACTATTAATATGGTGTCAAAGATAGCATAATTACTCCTTATGCCTTATCCAAGTGAATAAAGCCGTTATTTCACTACTAGAAACTGACAATAATATGTACAAACGTATAATATCTTTGTTTAAGCAAAGAGTCTATATTACACAGCACAAGAGCAAACACGTTTGCTCCAGTTAGCATCTAGCATGTGGATACTTCTAATGCTAGCAAACAGGCTGCATATGCTCTCTCATGATACAGGCCAATTTGCAAAATACTAAAAGGACATAAATTCGCTTTATATCAGCTAGCAAGCATGTTGCTTTAATTGCAAGAGGGATATACCAGAAAATCATATGCAGGTGTACCTATCACTAGGGACAATAAACAATATTACTATATCTACAATCAACTAGCGTTACATCAGTGATATTCTCTACAGAGAAGAATAAGTTAAGCTTATGCTTAGCTCTGGTCATAATTATGACATGGTGAACTTAATGATAATGGCTATAGAACCTGTATTAGGAATAAATAGCTGGATTATATCAAAAATCTTAGTAAATATAGCTTTTTATAATCATTTCTCGCTAGGTATAAAAGATATATCCAACCCTTTTCTTTTGTAAAATAAGTCCTTGCATCAGTGTAATACCATAAGCATAGATAGATATGCAGGGATATAAGAAGTATCTAGCATGAAAAAGGATAAAATAGTGATACAAGGGATATCCATAGTTTTATGCTGGTGATTGGATGAGGGAAGCTATTCTTCTATCAGAATAGTATGGGTAATGGGTAAACATCATCCTATTAGAAATCTCTTCTTTCATCAGGATAACTGTAAACTAATTGCGTATCTGGCCAGGTATAGCTATACCTGCTTTTAGTGCTTATTTTAGGTTTCTTCCAATACAGATAATATTTTTGATAAGTAAGAGTTATACAAAGATATTCTAGCTATTTAAGCATGATCTACCCACCTAGCATAAACTTTCACCTGTTCCTAGAGCATAAATGTGTACTGAAAGGGTGTATAATGGGATATTCTATTTATTCCAGATATATCCTCTAAAAGGTTGTGATAATAAGCTTTGACCTCATATAGATATCTACTAGATTAAACTATGCACTTGTAGACAAAAATAGCAGCTTTAAGTTACTCAGCCAAAATGTAATATTATACCCTCTATATTAGGTATGTATCATCAGCTAGTATAAATTTCATACATATACAGTTTGTGTAGCTCCTTTTGCTATGATCGAGCTATTAGATCACCTTGTTTGGATAGGATAGCTTAAATTAACTAATTAAAGTTATCTCTTATTTCGCTATATATAGTTAAGCTCTTTTATCTGTATATTCATTGTTACACTTAAGCAAAATTATCCCATATTCCTTGTATGTATGTTTTAGATAGGAATATCCTGTATATGCTCCTCCTTTTATTATGCAAGTAATAAGCTGTTTATTTGCAGTAACATTTTTACTTTATGTTGTCTATACGTGTAATAAGCATAGATAGATACGCTTTATTCTGCTGAAACAGCATGCTATATGTATAATAAGCTTTCTATTTCTAGACCTAACTATCCTTTAGGGTTAGGGGGGTATGTTTTACTCTGTATGCTATTGTAAGGTTTAATGGATGTTATACGATATGGAAGACATCTATATATATATTAAATTATAACAGTAAACTCTGTACAAGCTGCATTTATGGTAATGGCTATGTCATCTGGGTAAACAGAGGGAGTAAGTACCCACTTGGTGCAACAATAAACAGGCCTAGTAATTTTTTACTGTTGTGACAGTTTATTGTAACTCTGGGCTCTACTCTCTGAATAGGATAGCACGTGCATCTTTTACCAATGTATGGGATCAACTCCTTATATATGTTTTCCTTTTCTAAGGAGCCCAGTTTATATAATAGTAGAGCAATACCCGTAGTAGGGTTAAAATCAAGATAATCATGTCCATCTATACAAAGGCTTATAATATCAAAAAAGGAGTCCAATAAACAAAGAATATCTCATAATTAGTGGAAGGTCGTGCTTGGCCAAAGTTATTGATACAAAAGCCACAAAAGGAAGAAATGTAAGTAATAGCTATGTCGTATATATATATATGTATATTTTATACCTTGCTACTTAAGAGCTTCTACCAGTCTAGATGTTGCAGTGTCTTAATATATATATATATTGCCTATAAGATAGAGATATTCAGAATTACGCATGTTAATCTCAGGTTAATAGGTATAGTTATCCTGGATACCGTCGAGCCATTATACTGGGCTTGGGTTTACATTAGATAAAGATGTCGTATCAAGCATAAGTATGATTTATAACCACTGATCTGTACTTGGCTTATAAGCAGGCGGGTTACACCTTATGTAGAGCTTTGCACCTAGCCAAGTATGGTCTGAACGCTTTCCTGTTAGCTCAATGTTGCTGTATATGTACATAAAAGCGTCTTCAGGAATATCCATTATGGTGACAATTTCTCCTAGAAGGCTACTGTTAATAAAACCATCTTACAAATAAGCATATTCCCATATCATAACATATATACATGTGAAAGGGTTAAAAACCTATTGTCATAATGGTCATTTCTTGATAAAGAAGATCCTTTAGGCCTTTTATGAGCAATTCTCTTTATGCATAAAGCAACTAAAATAGCTTGTATATTTTATACATATAGAAACATTGTGAATATGTTAACAGGATACCTGTGCTATATACTACCCATCCACAGCAAAGTCTAATGAGGGCGAATTCTAGCATTGAACTGTTAGGGTCCATTTATGCGATAATTACCCTGCACGTTATTATTGTGGGCTTTAGATCCCACATGGTGGTATAGTTATGGTGTAGCAACATCCAGGAAGGATACCTTATTATATGAGCCATACTTACTGGAGGGATTACATCTATCAGATTAATTGTAATAATACGTCTAATTAGGAGAAGGAGAAATTGTGGGGATGTACCCTATACCTTGTTATATATGTTAAAACTGCTGACTAGTGTAGTGAAATTTGCAATAATATAAAGCTAGTGTAGTACCTTGTTTCAGATAATCCCTTTATTTAAGATTTTAGGCAGCTTAAAGAATATGTCTTTGGCAGATCTATTAATTAGTGAAATCTTTTTAAGATCCCAAAAGCTCTTTTTTACCTGTTTAATGGCATGATAGCTAATAACTAGAAGATAATTTACCCTATTTAATACCATATAGAGTATATTTGTAATTATTTATACACCTCCATATATAGTCTATATCCAGAGATTACTAGATAAAGGTACATTGGATATAGGATGATCATACTTTATAGAGACTAAAACTATATTTATATGTTTAAGTTTAAAACCTATCTATGTGAAATCTCTTCTATAGAAAGGGTAACATTTATTTAAGGGGTAAAGTTTATACATATACCTCAGACATTGTCAAGGGGTACTACTATGAGCTAAATACTCTTGTAATATACTAAATGGATCAAACTCGAGTAATTTAACAGCTTTTACAAAGATGTTGCCAGATATACATGAGCGACAAGGATATGCTAAGTTTATACAATTAGCTATTTAAAGTCAGCAATCTTTGGCTACTCATAATATGTAGAAACCACATATAATTACTTGTCAAAAGCATTTTATAGATAAGTTTATACATTGCTTAGCCTATAGGCATAGGACATATTTGGAGCCTCACGTGTAAAGGAGATAAGATTAAGATATCTTCTCGCTCCAGCAAGACTTTTGTTGTTTTGAAGGCTATAGCCTTCTTAATTTACTTATTTTTATGATAAAGCTTAGAAATAGTATTTACCCTGATAATATAAAAGGCTTTTATATTAATATCTAGCGTTTTACAAAAGATAATACTGGATTATTGGTATCAAAAAGATTAGGCTGGTTTAATGATCATAGCTCATGTCATATGCAATCAGCGGAAAGACTTAATATAAGAGGTTCAAGCTAAGGCATTTGATAATAGACAACTACTACTAAAGGGGTAAAAACCAGGTAGAGTAGGAGAAAAAGCTAGTATACCTATAAAGGATATCATTTTTGAGGATATTGAGCATAATGGTACATTGTATCAACAAGGCTCAATGCTTTACACAAAGAATAGATAATCTGCTTAAAAACTAAAATAGTATAAAATAAATGAAGAATTATAGTATCTAGTATTGGGACCAATTTAGCACATCAGGTATAATTGTAGTACACAAATAAATATGCTAATGCTATAATACCCTTACCCTTGCAGTAAACTGTTAAAGCAGTATAGCTATCTTGATAGCTTCTCAAAGGATAAGTAACTTAGGAAAAATGGGTATAACTTTGTTTTGCTAGCAGTTCCAGGTTAGGTATAATATTACATGTTATCCCTAAAGTGATATAGCTGTGGAGATCCTTTATACTATATTATTTAAAAACTTACGCTTGTATTATCACATAATATGTACAAAGAGTTAATTAAGGTAATAGTATTAGGTATCTAATACCTTGATCTAATGATAAAGACAGTTGTAAGCTATAGTATGCTAGACGTCCTAATAGCGTCTCTGCATATATATATATATACACCATATCATTAATTAATCTAAAATGTCACAAATAAGGCTATATTGGTATACAAAAAGCAGCAAGTGATAAGCGTCCTGGATGCTTCAGCATCTACTCTAAATATAGCATAACATTAACCGTATCACCCCTTTACTAAACTGTTGTAAATACTGTTAATTTATAAAGCTATGATAATATGATGTAAATAAAGCTAATTCTATCTGAAGTAAAATGAAAGTAGTCTTGTATTTGTGGATCCACAAGCCCATGACTACTTTAGGCTCATTGATTGCTTGTATCCCATAGGTTCCCTATCCATTTTCTAATGAAATATATTTTATCCAAGGGATATCTAATAATAACAATAATATGTTACTTATGTAAGGGAATTTTTGCATACTTATTGCTTATATTAATCACAGCATAAAAAGTTTATTGCTACTACTTATACATATAGTGAATAGTCATCTTAAATAGAAATAGTAGTGGTAGAAGAATCCACTGCTGGACTATCTCTATAAGCATATTATCCATTACTGTATTTATAGTCAGCTAGTGTTTACACATGATAGGAACTGTACATTCATTATAATATGTCACCAGCCTTGTCTGTGGGGGATAATGAGGGGCTTACATATAAGCAGATCCTTTTCTCACTTAGTATATCAAGCATAACTTAGATTTTGACTATCAACAGCTATTTTTAAGGTTGGCATAGTAATAAGGGTAAAACTAATTTTACACACAATGAAGCTACCCTTTGGCCATATTTTCCGCTTTATATGAACCATGGGAAATAGTATGAGGTATATAACCTTGGTTATACAAATGTTTTAGTATATTGCTGATAATGAGCTTTATATGCTTTTAGCTTCTTCATCTAGCATCTTTGGATGTTTTCAGTTAGATAAGCATATGCCTAAGATATCCTCAAGTAAAGACGAATAATAGATTCTATGTTTAAACTAAAGGGCTCAGTAATAAACTATAACATACCAAAGATAACCTCGTCAGCGTATTTTAATAAAGGTAAAAGTAATCCTTGAAGCCTTCTATAGCTATATGCTAAAATATAGCTTTAGGAGACACCTTATACAGGTTTAATCATAAAATGAAGCTGTATAAGGAGAATTTTGATGGTATAATAATTGGGTACTAGTAAATAACTAGTATTCATTATTTGAAAGACAATATCAAGCATGGGTGATAACAGTATCCTTTATAATAATATATATACACGCCATAATCTTTATGGTTATTATAGCCAAGTAGTAGTAATATATAGTATCTCTTAACCCTTTATGGGATAACCACAGTTATATATGAATGATTACATATAGATACAGTCATAGTGGTGGAAGAATCACCTGGTGGGCTATTTCTATACCATCACAGTCATAGTTTTACCATGTATTTAAAATGTATCATCAATAGACCTCATATGCCACACGATTATCTAAAAAGGTAAAATCTTACTCCTTACAGCTAAAAGAATAATAAGATGTAATTTCATGGTTTTAAGTAAGACACTCTTTATCTCCTATATAAGATGATATTATATATCTTACATGTACTAATATCTGGGAATATGGGACCACAGATCATATGTGTATTAACTGTAAATTGCTATAACTATTTAAAAAGATATCTATTAATGGCCAAAGGTATTAATTTGTAGTGGAAATCTACATTATAAGCATAATGCTATATTATTCTATTTTTACACAATATTATCAGAGGAAACTTATGAAAGAATAGGCTGGTTTCATTTTATTAATATCTTAGTTAAATCTTGGGAATTTGAATAGGAGAGTCTTGAAGATTATCTTATTGCTTTTTTAACCTTGTTAAATCTTTATATTTAGATAGTCTATTATAGTATAGCATAGCTCGTGTACTCTACTCTGCTTTAGCGTATATTAAGTGTCAGGTGTTGTATCATCATAGATCTAAGTATTTCTCTTATCTTTACATACTTGGGTTAAACCAGTCAGCTTTATACGCCAATCTATTTCTTCAGGCTACTTTAATGTAATACTATTACATACAGTCTAGTTTAGCTTATTGGTATAAGCTTTAGGTATGAATTACATGTAAAGATATATAAAGTAGTGATTATACCTTAAAGTACCTCTATCTATACTAGGCAAATCATACACAGCACGGTATATACTATTGCTTATCTTCAAATTTCAGCATAAGCTAAAGCTAATAGCTGGTCCTATAAGGCTAACAGTCTTCTCAGGATCAAAAGGATGCCAGGGTATATATTCTTAGGCATATAAAGATATTTATCAATTATTAAATATAGCGATAAATAGTACTTTAACAGAGATAAGGACAATAAGAGAAATGATAAGATACTACCAGAATAAGACAAGATAGTGATTATACTTATATAAGCATAAAAATATAGCCTTAATTAGTATATACTATTTTTATGCTAGAAGCTATGGCATACAGGAGGAATTATTGTTGCTATTATTCATATTAAATAAAGCATCAAAATAGCTATTTAAGGAAGATTATCAAAAATAAGCTTATAGGTTACCTTATTTATGGTTATCCAAATACATGGATTAGTTGACTATTACAGTGTACCCAGAAATGGTATAATGCTTGTACTCTACTAATGGGGCAACCCTAATTGCAAGTGATTGGGTTTCAAGTACCAAGGAATCATCACATTCAGCTTAGATAGGATAGATAAAATGGCACAACCATGTTACAACATCAGGGATAGATATGCTTGGCTCGCCAGCTGTATCATTATCATACACTAATAGTATGCATGTATTTTTAGCTAGTAGTTTATTCACTATCTTCAAATATGGCTAAAAAGATGACTTAGCTTGAAAATAGTATATTCTTAGCTGTTGTGCCTTGATACTAGCTGATCCAGATATCTTGTTTTTGTAAAAGAGGGAGGCTGTTAGTACACTATACTAGCCTTATCCAAATAAGATAAAATTAGAATTATGCTTGATAGCTTGTAGATTAAGATTATACTATCTAGAGCATAATAGTATATTTAGGTGTACTTGATAATGTACCTGTATGCTATATTATTAAACAGGTCTAATCTTTAATAGCTTTATTCCATTCCAGTCCATTTTGACGAATAAATAGAAGTAAGCAGTATTATTGTATATGTATATATTTATGTGCTACCTATGTCATGGCTGTGGGCACTATATTATGGTGTACTTGCCTATTCTTTATGCTTAAATAAGCCTTTTGCCAAGAGGATCAAAATCTAGTATTGGCCTTTATATTCTCTCGGATAGTGCATCTTAGGAAGTGTCCCTATATGCTGGGGTATATATAGCCTAGAAAGGATTATTTTAGATATACCGTGGATAGGTCGCTAAGCTAAGGGCGTAATGTGAACGTCATGCTATGCCATGTCATGTCATGACTATCTCTATTATCCTGTAGTGTATACTTGTCATATCGTATCAAATGTATAAAGATGGTGAATACTTTGATATTTTTAGTTCTACTACTAGGTTATATAAGTATATCTTCTAATAACTGAGCTCTATTTATGGTGGTCCTTTTTCCCTTGGGATAAGGCTTGATGCTATTTTAGAGGTGTCAAGATATGTAAGGAACTAGGCTGTATGAATAAAGTACTCCTTTTTTGTATCATATTTATAGTTTAAATAGCTTTGGTATCTATTTTTACCCTTGCGCAGTGCTATTACATAATCTCTAGCTATTTTATAATATAATCACCCTGGTGACAGTAAACATAGAGTAATATACAGGTTTTTACTTTTAATTGTCATATTATGCATTTATAAGCAGCTTTCGTGGGATTATTAGCTGTATCTTTATACGAGAGAGTTATTAAAAGGTCTCCTCAACATGCAAGATAACTGTTTATCCTATTTATATATAAGGTTATCTTCTGATAGGAGAAATATCTCTTGTTTTGTAATAAACTTAGGTAGCAAAGTAGTAGCTTATTATTATGTATTAGATATTTGAGTACCCTTATGATCAGCAATATTTTATATCGAATCTAGTGTATAGATATACGATAGTTGTTAGCATATACATATGCCATACTGAGCAAGATCTCTTGTTAAACTGGTTCGTTATAAGCGATTAGTATAATTAGGTTAACAGGATAGTTAATATTAAAATAGCTCATTAGCGAGCGTAGTCATACAAAACCCCTGCTTAGTACATAAGTAATACTGTGTATTATAGCCTTTCAAAACAGCATATTTTATCTAGGGTACACTACTACAGCTATCTTTGAGGATGAAATCAGTTTAAAGGGTATAAAAACTACTACTACTACTGGTGTAAAGTACCATATTAGTCCAAGAAGCTTATTGCATAGTAAACAAGGGTGATCATGCTACGCTATTGATTAATCTAGCGTATAATTCGCTTAGTTGACTACTACTGTGATTGAGCGAGAATTGAATATTCAATATAGGTTTTTGCGAAAAGTAAGCTATCATGCTTGTATGGTGGTAGTGAGTAGGAAGATGAGTTCTGTTACAAAAGTAGACATATCTTTTTATAGTAAGATTGACACAGATGTGCTATTTAATTGGTACAGCTCATGTTATTTGATTAGCAGTTGGTTAAAGTAACCTTGAGATAACATGTGAACTTAATGTTATAATATTGCTGATCCAAGATCCTGTTTACCATAATACTTTAACTGTATTCCTATGAATGGAACTCAGACCATTATTGGTCAATTCTGGTAGCCTTTATTAGTGAAATAGTGGATTATATCCTTCAATATGTATATAATCAGCCTTAATACAGCATGTGGTAACTCTTTGGAGTATCTCCTATAGGATGAGCATTAAGCTAAATAGTCTTTACTTTTGGATAAGTAAATGAAGATGAGACTGTCCAAGGACAGGTTGGACAATTACATGTTCTCTTTAAGGGTTTGTTTCAACAGGTGAAATATCTTAGAATAGTCGACTTTACCCTTTCAAGTAAAGCTATGTCTATACAACTAGTGTCATGTGGAATGACTGCTACATATGAAGGTTAGTTATTTACGTCAAATACGGCATGATTTCCACTATAATACTTGTAAATATTCACTGTTTATTTCAATCTTTGGAAAAGACAAAGATTTATGTATATATAGCCAGAAATATATCTATATTAATGCATACTTGAATATGTAACCTATAAAGCGAGAGATTTGACCAATAATGGATTACTTGATATGCTATAACTTACAGCTGTGTAAATAATAAAGCTATCCCATAATGTATAAAGGATTATCTATAGTTCACCGTAGACATAATTGTCATAGCTTCTCAATTCTTCACATGTCTTTGGTTATGGGCTAGTAAAGTGACTATTTTATGCCTACTCTTGTTTAAGTTATTGCTACAGGTGTAGCTTTAATACTGTTAAATTCATGACCTTCCTATGTGATAGAATACATACAGAATAGTGTAGTATAGTATATATATACATGAAAGCTATGTTAACATAGCATATCAAGACAATACTTGATATATAAAAAGAATAAGTGTATTCTATATATCCCTTTTGGACAGATTTTTGTTGCTGCATAGGAGTAAAAGATAGAGATGTATCTCATAAGTAAAGCTAATAGTCAGATAAGTCTATATTACCTATAACAATGCTTTTTATCCTACCAGATCTGCAATTTTAAAAGGCTTTATATATCGAAAACTTGGAACCAAGGTATAATAGTGTAGCACCCATCTTGATCTCTTAGTTTCTTGTCAAATCTATGTATCCTTACCGAGAATTCGGGCTATCTTAGGACTAATCAATGATATACATATAAAAGCGTTCCTATTCGCATAAATTTCTTATTAGCAGGGGACTCTGTATCTTTATGTGCATAGACAATTAGCATGTTTTCATAGCAATAAAAGCATATACTAGCTATTTCCGTCGAATAAGAGAAGAGAGATACTATGTATTATGAAGAAATCTTTAGGGAATACTTTTATCGAGACTGCCATGGCATGTATCCAGCTAGCGTGCTAGCTCTAGGCAATAATACTGTTTCAGGATACCAAATTATGTAATACAAGGCTACCCTGCAAATACAAAATAACCTTATTAAGTACACCTACTTAAATCAAGGCTAATAATAAGATAACATTCTTGTACCAAAAAGCCAGTTTGCCTACATAGTGTATAAACACATCATATTCAAAAGGCTACTATACTAGTATAAAGGTATACTTTACAATTATGCTGAAATATTGAATTAGGCTAAGCTGTAACTATAGTATATATAGCGTATTCACAGATTAAATTATTCTTTATTCATAAAGCTTACAGCAGACTATAAGTAAGAAGTTTATTCATTAGTTTAATGGCTTAATAATCCCTTGATATTACATTTTGCTGTGCATGAGTAATAACCAGTATGTTTATTTATGCTGTCAGCTAGATTGAAACCAGTATCCAAATAAACATAGTAATATGATGTAGCTTTTCTCCTGACAATGATCTTGCGAGACCTATAAAGTATTTAAATAGGCTGCTAATTACTTACTTTTACATGAATAAGATTAAACAGAAGAAAACAATGCTTTATTAAGTAATGTTCACCAATTATAGATCATGATGATATTGGATATAGCCTATAGGCATAGATATATACTTTTATATATATTAAGCGACAGTTCCACTTATTATTACAGAAAAGATTGATAAACTTCAATTATTATCTATCACAGGAGTAGCTCTCTGCCAGAGCCTATGGAAACTTTAAGCTTCTCATATTGAAATATTCTCTTAGTTTACACCATAAAAGGGTAAAAGCTTACTTTGTGTAACATACAGCCTGTTTTTGGATATAAGTGGTTTGATCATACTTGCATCACTGGCATGTCAGCTTGTACATATAGTGACCGTGCTGTGAATAGATCGACCTGCTAAGAAATCATTTGTGTACATACTGACTAGCATTAATTTTATCCTAATATAGGGTGATACACTTTAAAGATGATATTATTTTTAGTGTATAACTTGAAATATGTTAAAATCTTCTATTATATAGAAATAATGGTAACAGTCTTTTCTTTATTAAAGCAGCTGTATTGCATACGGGATAAGATGTCATGTATAAGGCTAAAAGCAATACCAAGATTATCTATTACTAAAAGGATAGTATCACTGTTATGAACAAGCAGTTAAACGCTGTAAAGATACGGCTATACCCTAATTTGTCCTGTATGAGAATTTCTTAATGTCTTTAGTATGAACTTATGGTATACTATAGTATAGTTTTTATAATAAGCAAGTTTTGTTGGGGGTGGCCTTAAGCTTTCTAATGCTATACACTAATACTGCTTTATTACCCCAGGATTAACCTATCACGTAAGAATTGTTAAAGTATGCTAAGTCTACCTATCTTATAAAAGGCCTGCTCTTGCTTTATGTCTGTAAATGCACAATAGAACTAACCTTTTGCAGAATATTGCATAATATACAGGGTCTTCCTCATATTCTACAAGATATTATATTGCCATAAGCTAGATAGAGTATCAAATAGTAGGATGCTTGAATAGCTAAATATACAATTAATCTATTTTTGTATGTATACTATTACAATAGTATTAGCTGAAAGTACCTTATTATATGCTATATGCTTTCACCTGAGAAATTAATACGCTTGGAACCTTTGCATAAAGGGTTTAAAGATTACCCTTCTGTTTAAAGCCAATAAAAGTAAGTAAATCCCGAAAGAGCATTGTTGCAGCATCTATATAATGTAGAGATTTTAAAGAATGTGTAAAATGATAGTACGATGATAAAAGGGGGATGATAATTGACTATAATGTATCTATGTACTCGCCTGACAGGCATGTATTGTATATCTCTGCTTGCAGTATGACCATATACCCTATTTCGAGCTTACCTATAGAAAGAATAGGATATATCTCTCATTTTTGCATTTTGTAATAGGTTTCCACCATGTAAGTATATTTAGTACGTGTTTTTACTCTTTAAGCTGAATAATGCTTAGTTAAGAGAAAGGGTTGATTAATACTTTTTCTTCTCAACTATTTAGTTTATCATTAATATGTTATAATGCACCTTATTCTGATTGATTGTGTGAAAAGGAAGACTTGTATAATACAAAAATATGTACCCAGATATATGTCATGTAATCACTAGACAATGCATAATTAGCGAGTTACACGAAATATATAGCATAATAGCATAGCAGTCGTAAATCATATCCCTTTTACAGCTAATCCTTTAAAAAGATGACAAGAAAGGTATTATAGCCTTTAGCACATAGCTTTATTGTCAAATGAATGATAGCTAGATATAATTTTATGCCCTTCAGAAAAAGATCATTCTAAAGGATAGCTTCTCCTTTCACCTTCAATAAATACAGTGGCTCAAGGTGCCAAATAAGCAGATATTTCATGAGCTTTAATATATCCTCTTATTGAGCCACTATGTATCACTGTACAGGAATATAATGATTCTTCTGGTGGAGGATAGTATCATCAAGGATTTGCTAAATCCTCATACTAGAAAATAGCTATTTAATGAGCAATGAATTGAGTAGCTAGTAGAGTAGATGGGGATGAACTAAAACCATCATAAATCCTTAAATATTATCTTTTACTTGTAAAAGGGTCAAAGAATAATCTTCTTTAGCGAAACGTATATCTAAGATCAGCTTATTATCAATCAAGAGGACAGCTTTGATATAATATAGTCAATAAAGCTATGTTAAATAGTGCATACTTTTAGTAGGCTTATACAGGACCATATCATCTATTGCAAAAGATCCTTATAAAAGGATAATATCCTCTTGCGCATAGCATTTAGTACCCTAGGTCCGCTCCTGCTTACTAAAACATAAAAGTAGCAGTAGTAATAATCACATATCAGACTTAACTTAGGATCTGGAATGAGCTATTTTGGCCATTGTAATATCTTCCTGGGATGCACGAATAACCCTTATAATAGTATCTATCTCAGAGTACACCTTTTATGCTCAGGTCTATTCATATATATCGCTATTATCTCTCCCGGAATGGGTCGATATTGAATAGCCTTTTGGTACTATGAAGCATCACCGTTATTAGCTGTATTCTTATACATACTATATGGTAAAATGACACCCATCATATCGCTAAAAGCATATGCAATAGTAGAACTTGCCTAAATCATGAAAATAGCTACTCTATTCCTACAATAATACATACAGATTTTAAGAGCGTAAATTTTCCATACAAATTAACAGTTGAAATTATTCGCTTAAAAGAATTAGCTTGTATCCATAGTATAGCCTCGTATATGTATATATATATAATGAAGGCTATATTTTCACAATTATTGGACATGTAACTTAGTTTACACTAGCATACACAGAGTATTTATTAAATACTTATACCTATGCTAAAAGGGTATTTTTACTATTTTACATACCCATAGAGTATGTAGACTTATATCTCATGTAAATATACCTCTATCCAGCTTTTAAAATAATTTATAATAGATTTATGACTATATTGCTACTTGTACTAAGAATACTTTATTGGCAGGTTTTGCACACTTATCGAGTTCTTTCTATACATAAGCAAGTGTTATTCTAGTAATATCACGCTAAATTACTTATGATACAAACACACACATTTGGTAAAAGGCAAATATAGGCCTTGTATAATGACACGTATAGATAGCTTTTATTATATAGCACACAGCCCCTTTGTATATAAGGTGTATATATAACTTTATGTACACCAATCTGTCTAATAAAAGAACTTGAGATCAGCCCCCTATGGTGTAAAAGACCAGCCCTATAGGCTTCTGATTCGGACTTACATGAAATACCTGCTGACTTATCTTATCTTATCTCCTCCTGTCTCCACCTCCAGGAAAAGTAGGAGTGCCTAGATAATATCTCTTAGCCATAAGTAAAGATATAGGAGTATAAAATATTAGTGTTATTATGAGGAAATGATACTTTAAGATTACTATGATAATATGCGGAATACTGCATCATTTGACATGGAGACATAGGTGGGATACCGGGGCTATAATATAAGATACTGAATAATATAATGACCTCATAATAAGCTGAAGGTAGCATAAAACTAGCCAAAAGGTATGTGAAAAATCGAATATGGGGAGATATTTATTAGAAAGGATAAAATATAGGTTAATTCTCATGTTCTCAGTATAAGGATACCCAAAAATGTAAATAGCTATGAATATTCCAAAAAGTAACCTTTCGCTGGTCAGCTTTATTGTTATGAGTTAATCTATTATCTATGCGCAATAACCCATAAAAAGAAGTTTACTTATCATATCCTATTTGTGCAATAAAGCTGACCAGGTGTTATTATTACTATTATTGTTGACCCATCATACCAGGACATTTCAAACGATGCCCTTTGGTAAGAAGTATATAGCACTTTTAATCCTTTAAAAGCCTGGGGTATCCTTTTTATATCTTTTATCATAAGGATAGTAGATCTTAGAGATCCATGCCTATCCTGTATCACCCATCGAGTAATAGCTTCCTAGGATCTCGGTGACTATGGATACAATTAATCTTAGTAGCAGTATAATCTGGTTGAAAGAATTCTTTCACATGGGCGCGGATCATCATACAATGATGGTATATTATATTTAGATGATACTTGTCCTTTATAATGAGCAAAAATAAGAATCAATTTTACTACAAATATTGAGTATAAAATATACGCTTGGTTCCCATTATGACGATAGTCTTGTTATGTCGTAATTTAACATAGCGGGACATTGTATCCAATAGGGCTAAAATGGATAATACCACATAACATAATGACCTAAGCCCAACCTGTAGGTAAAGGTAAGACATCAAATTAATCATAAGGATGGAGTGTATAAAGGCTATGTTTATTCAAAAGGATAAGATATAAGATAATTCTCATAATAATTCATTGTATAAATTGGCAAGATATCCCTTCTCGTATAGTATATGCTGCCAAGAGGATAGATAGGCATACAATTTAAGAGTACCATGGCTGTAATTATGACAAAATAGCGTGTAATCATACTCTGCCAATTCAGGTTAAAAAACTGACTACTATCTCATAAACATAGATGTAAGATAGGCATACGGGTATGCCTAATTTTATCTTTGCTACTAGTCTTGTACCTGTGGTGGACTTGAATCTATTTTTACACTACCAGAGTCTCTTCTATCTTATCAGTATAACACCACCCACAGCTATAAGCTATGACTTATTAAGTTCAATAAGTACCCAATAAGTTCCTCGTTAATATACTCCTAGAGCACTATACACGAGAACCTCCTAGTAAGCTTTCCTAAAGGTAGGTTATAGGTTATATGAATCCTTACAAGAAAGCTTACCCAGCTTTTGCTGATCTTAGAGAATACCTACCAATAAGGAAACTTTGAAAGGATACCAGTATTTTTACGCTTTTAGTGGGTAGCTAAGACTATTGATAGCTCTCTTTGTAGGTCATGGTCCAAATACTACCCTACCTGTTCCTAAATAAGTAATAGACATTTATTTTACGATGACACTGAGTCGAATTAAGGGCATATAAATAAGGTATACAGTTATATGCTAAACTCTTTAGCATATTTTCAACAGAAACTCTTTCTTTAGACTTTCTGTAGTATTATAGACTTCCAAGGTAAATATGTGGTGCACTGAGCGTTATTACCTTGTATACCATATACCTATCTTTGGTTGAAGGATATTATACCTGATATTTGCATTATTGCTATAATTAATCATATCTTCTGTAACCCGTATATTAGTTTAAACATTAATTCTAGTGTTCGCTTTACCCATCCCCATAAATACGCACTATTAGTAGATAATGATAATTCTGGTAAAGCCAGTAAGTACAGGCGTACTACTATACCCTGTATACCTCCAAACGACATACTTTATACAGGTATTCATAAATGCAATCAACAGCTGTGCACAGCCATAGGCATGTAAAATATTCAAGAAAACTAGACATATTAGAAGGAATAAACTGATATATCATATACTGTAAAATGATCTCATATCTTTATTTAATACTATGTTAAAAAAGTCTTCTCTGGATAAGAGATCGATAGCTGATAGGTATACCTTATATTTTTAAGGAGGATATATACTAGTGTTATAGTTGATTATTTTATTGTTTATACCTTATCTTGGATACTATATAAGGGATCTCATGTTACTGTATTTAAGCTATAAAAGCATTTATTATGTTACACCCTCTCGCTATTGATAGACTATAATACTTGCCTCTAGCATAAATAAGAAGGCTCATAATTTACCACACCAAGGATATATAGATAAGACTTCTAGCATAAGCCAGCAGGTAATATGGACGATTGGAACAGGTAAGTATACTCGAAATGTAGCCACCAATATTACTTAATGGACCTGACAATATACTTTAGGCTAACAGCTACCAGTAAATAGAAAAAGGACTGAATAATCATCCACAGGGTTCATCTTCCATTTTGATTAGTCAGGGAGATAATACTACTGGTAAGATAAACTACTAGGTATAGCTTAGCCGTAGCGTTATACCACGTCATCCCTGAAATTAGGTATACTGTGAGAATCTTTCATCCTGGTATTAAATCAAGACAGTTGATCATTTTCAATTATATAAGGATAGCAGTGGCATTTTAGTAATAGTCATTTGTAGCTTTCACTGGTATGATCTTATACCCTTGCTTTTGATCACATTCTCAAAATATAGATCCAAAAATATCCTTTTTATGCTAGTGCCTATGGTTAAGCATATACGCTATCCAGCTAAGTGTGCCATACTCATTGATAAAGCTGTATGCTCTTATAAGTATAGTGTATAAGTAATCTTATCCATTTTAGAAGAGTCATTAAGGATAAGGATAGATAACTATACTTCAAATAGATTAATATTTAAGTTACTCTGTTAAATAGGGATACAATAAGTAAAATCCATACTAAGTGCAAATATCTAGTATAATCAAAGCTATACTATATTATATACCCTCGAGTAAGCCTAAAATGATCCCTATTTCTTCCTAGTGGACTATTCTTGGTAATATTAGTATATTGCATAAGGTTACAAGCTAATATTAACCTAAATCTGCCACTGTTTACAAGCGGAAGTAGTGTATTTTATAATAATTTTAGCACAAATTTCATCTGTAAGATACAAGCTAAGTATACTACTAAAAGCTTCACCTTGATTGTAACAACCTAATATTGACGTTACACCAAAGAAGGACTATATCCTGGACAAGTTACTCTTTTAGAGAAACATACTAGCTCTATCCCATAGCGTGTAAGGTATAGTAAGATTACATATTATGTCAAATTTGTAAAGTAGATATACAGGATACTTTTACCTAATATACTCTCATGCTTATACCTTTAATAAATTACTTTTACCACTGATAGCCTTATTGGTCAACCAATTAAATCTACTTTATGGCTTCACATTGACTAAGCGATAGGATCCATATTAGACAAATCTTCTTACAGGGTAATACTGTTACTTTTGGCGGCAAGATGTCCTCGATATCTATATCTATATCTATATACTGTTTACAGCTACTTTAACTAATGTTAGATGTAAAAGGCCAGTTATGTATGCAAGCTAGCAAAAGCTTTCTTCAAGTATACCACCATTACACAGTTATGCATAATCATGAAATTAAATGACCATGCACAAATTAGGATTATCCCGCTAACACATCAATATTTTGCAATCTATAATCATGCCTAGTAACTTTAAACATAAAAGAGATTATGTAAATGATGTAATCTATGAGGATGCATATAGAAAACCTAGTATTGATGGACTACCTTTAACAGAAATGGTACTTTGTACACATAAATACTAGTTTTCCCAGTTTATATAGATTTCCTGGCCTATGGATACACTATATCGCTTTTATATCTGCATGTAAGAAAAGGATGATACCATTTTAATAGCCATTAAACCGTACACTACACCCATACTTTATAATACGCTAGCCCAGTAGGGGATTGTAGAAGATCCTTTTTTTAATCCAGCTGCTACCTGTTACAACCACAGTCGTTCTTACATATTTTCTACATAAAAGCTCTCTTACTATACTGGTATCACTTTTATTCCTTGTAATCCTTCTGTATAAAAGAAATCTGAGTTAACTTTGCTAATATTTACATATTATGATATAGCCTGTTACCCTAGATATGACATCTTACTCCTTGGCGCATCCTGGATGCTTTAGATAAATCTGTAATGTATCTTTATTTTAGCCCAAATAAGCGTCTACTGGTAATTTTGGTCTTATGATTAGGCAAAATAATTACATCTTTTTGGTATTCTTAGTCTATCCATTGGGGGGGTATGTAAATATCCTGTATGTTATACTTAAATGATCTATTCTTCTATTTCTCCATTAAAATAGAAGTGGCTAGAGCAATACATACTATTTCCATCCTTTGTAGTAATTTTACCCTTTTTATAACAAGCATACTCTTTCCTGAATATGAGTTTATTATAAATCAGATCATTCTGCATATTTAGTATATGTGATTATGCTCCTCCTATTCAAGTATATATACTGATGAGGCTGACCTTAGCTATACCAATTTTATAGGATCTAAGTACATCATATCTCTTGCATAGAGATATGCTTATGTTGAAGGAATTACTTAATATTAAGCTGTTTCTTTTAATTTAAATGTTCCTTATCCCTATACTGCCTACACCGTAATAGTATTAATCATGCAAATTAATTGTACTAAGGCAGTACTTTGTATGTCTACTAATTATATATGACGTAGGCTAAAGTAGATAATAGGAGGTAACTGTGCCAGGGTTATAGTTTTGCATTTACAGCCAGAAAAACACATAGTTTATATTAGGTTATTATGCCTGAGTATATACTCGACTCAGCTTGGCCTTGAATATAAAGATAAGCAGTGTTAAAGTAGTCATATTACTAATTTCTGTACTAAGTTGTAAAAATAGATTTTTAGGCTTGCCTATAGGCCTAAGGGATACCGCCACTATAGTATATATATGCAAGATTAATTATTATTGTTTCACGTGATATATATATTATATTAGGCTTACATCTGCCCATATCAATAAGAGCTATATATTTCCTTTTGGTAAAGTGATTATCTTAGCTGTAAGTAGACTCAATTTTCGGTTAAAGAGGCATTATATGCTATATTTTCTTATATCTATTGTATATATATATATACAGCACTTACATAAGCTTATGCGAATGATATAGCATACTACTATATAACAGAAATATCTTTGTATTTACTGGTATAATAGCGTTTATGTTGTGTAAATACGTAATGTATAGTATCGCAAATAATGTACTATAATACCTTGGATAAATGTACGCTAAGATGAGATGACTATAACAATCCTTTGGATATAATACTTTATACATAGGCAGAGGCTATATAAGCTTACTCATTATACGTGCTACTTAACAAAATAAGAAATATTGCTATTTTATAAGAAGATTCAGCATAAATAAAAGCTTTTATTATACTTATGAGTATATATTAAAATTCATAGATAATTACTAAACTAAAGCAGAAAGATATAAAATACATCTAAAACTCTCTTTGATTTAGATTTAAGTCCTAGATACTTGAGATTATGTTACTCCATATGTAAAAATAGCTGATTGTGTTGTCTCACACGTACCTATAGCAATAGACAAACGGGCTAGTATGCATACAGGTACTGTAACATGATAAGAATCATAAAAATAGACCTAGGAATCCACTTATGGAGCAATTTTGTGTAGATATGATGAAACCCTGTAAATCTTAGAAAACCTATATGGGCATGCTATATTATATTAGATGTTGCAAGCTATCCTAGTAAAGCGACAGTAAGAGCTTATTTTATACCCGGAATCTTTATTTGTATTGTACAAACGAGGAAGCTCCTATCTTTACTCTCCCATACAATTATACTCGTATGTAGTAGTGATGGATAATCAAAATATCACTATTCCTCAAATGATATAATAGGACAGCCTATTATAACTACGCGTACGGAAAACATAGAAGGACATTATTTGAGATAACAAGCTAAAGGAGCATTCAAGTCTAATAAGATACGAAATAGCTTAAAAATAGAGTTTAGTAGATATAGGCTCATAGCTGAGCGATACGCTTTATTATCACTAATCTTTTAAGTAGCATAGCCATATACTAGTCTATCGACACCATTGCCAAGTAAAATAAACTAGGACTAGAATTGTTGCATAAGGATATAGACATGAATTAATGGAGCTGTAAAAAGGCTAAATATGCTATTTTATTGTGTAAAACTTAGCTCCTATCATACTTGAAAGAAATTTAGCACTTAATCAGTAAAATGGTAGCCAGTCATGTACAGGCTACAAAAACTGGAGAAGAGGCATGACCATGCTGCATAGCCAGCTTATGCCTACTATGTCAATGAAAGGTTAATATCCTTGTACACTGAGATGAAATAAGAGATTCTCCAGTTATCCCTGTATACAAAGTAAAAATGTGCTATTTCAACTAGACCTATACAGTAACAGTATTTTATAAAAAGTAAAGTTTACTAAAGGGTAGACTGTTTAACTATACAAAATCAGTATATCCTTGCTGACATAGCATTACCCCGTACATTACTAGTATTCTTCCTTACAGCCTGCTTAATAACTTAGTTCTTCTATTCTTCAGTATTATCGAAGTGAGCCTAGCATCACACTAAAATCTTCCATACAGAGAAATCTATTCAACTAATAGCGTTTACCCTCTTATCAATTGCTCACTTCTTTCAAAAGCACAGTAGTTAGCTGTCATTAATATAAACTATTACAGCTAAACTTACCCACTAAACAGTAAATTTTTGACATGTAATCTAGATGATATACTAACCAGCACCTTATAAGTGAGACAGTCTTTCTAAGGCTAGGCATCCTATATAATTGACAATAGGTAATCTTAAAGTACTGTATTTTGCAGGATACAGGAGATAAGCTCGTGAAAATATGGGTTTTAAATCTTTCCTGTGTACACTACCAGCATCTTTTAATTCTTTATACTCATTAAGCCTTTTGGCTCCTGTTTGCTAAGTAATATAATGTTATCCGATATCTGGGATAATATGTCTTACAGTAAACCATTCACGATAACAAACAAAAATAAGCATGCTTAAGGATTCCGAAGATCTGCTACTATAATAAGCCTGTTTAATGATTATGTGATCTCACAGCATTGTATTTATGCTTCATATTTATATTTATTAGGTAATTGATTAATATACTTGTCCAAACTAATAAAGGCCTTTATGGTAACAGCTATGTCATGGTTTACCAGAAATAGGGTAGCGCCACTAACTGGCTGAAAGCCAGGAAATTCGTACCTTCTCCTTGGAATATGTAAGAAATTCAACAAGAATAAGAAGATGTACCCCATTAATAGCCAGTATGCATATGTATATGCTGACATACCTTCAATTTATAGGATTTATTGCAGTATTATTATACATCATATGCTTGGTCTAATAATTTATAGTTAATAGCTATTAGTATTAGGAAAATCATCAAAAAGAGCTACCTCTACCTTTCACTAAACTCTTTCGTTTAGCTATTGTCTGGTAACATATTACCCTATGAAAAGTAACCTTAGACATATGATTTATCGATATATGCAATCAGTATGTAAAAGTACAAAATAGAGACGATTTTATGCTACTACTATTACTAAAGGTCCAAAATACTTGATATGAGTACCTTCTTAAAATAAGCCCTATTCTTATCCTAGATTATTCAAAAGATACCAGCGTTTTTGATATATCTGGAGGGATTAACGTATTTCTTGTTTTTACCATAAAGACAACATTATGTGAAATATTGTATCGCAAAATTGTAATGGTTGAATCACTAGGTACTGGTACTGGTGCTAAAATAGAATACTTTAGTAGCCCATATAATGTATCCTTTCTCCTACCTCCTACCGAGGCACACATTTAAGCTAATCCATGGCTACAGCAGGCTTTCCCACAAATATTTATGTACTCATCTATACTGCTCGTGTGTGTGCCTATGATACATCCACCAATACACTTTTTGGTACTATAGTTATACCCTAGTAGCACATATTTTGAATATGGTAGTATTATCATACCCCCTCCCTGTATCCCTTGTTGCATAGATAACATATCCTTCTTAGACTAAAATAAGGTTGTTCTGTTACATGTATGCTTATCATCTAAAGAGCTCTATTATACTATGTAACTGGTAAACTTGTCCATGTATAGTAAAAGTGTTGCAGTAATATCCTGTTTTATCATATTCTAGATGGTGTAAAGATATCCTTCTGGCTAAATAGAGATACTACTTCATATATATATACCAGGTAAGGTATCTCTAGCTATACCTCTATTTCCTTGTCGAAATAGCCTATTATGTCTTTCACATTGTTCATAGAGATCTTTTACCCTTAATGTATAAATAAATGAGCTATTCCTAGCTATCTTGGCTGTAATATTTGTCCATAAGTATCTATAGTATAGAGTATCCAGGAAAGAGAGATGATATATTGTATCCAATGAATACAATTCTTTACATCGGTACATTTTAGTACCTGTTGACAAATTACAAGTGGTATCCCTATTTTGGTGCCTAGTGATATCCAGAGTACTGCATATTGTGTCTCATTTTCATATTACTATACTATATCCCCTAGATTAGCTGTGTATCCTTATTCCCTGTGCAATAGCTTTTTCACATCACTTCTCTTTAAGATGATTAGTACTTTATATATGGGCTAACAGATAGTAGAGCTAGTGTAAATAATCGCATCCATGCTATAGCATGACATAGCCTAACAAGTGTAAAATATACCTTTACCCATCTTATTTGTTGCATGACGCTCTATATAGACATCATTACTTACTCCTATTGCATATATACCTCATTTGTGAGCTTTCTAACCAGTCTCAGGATTCCTTAACCTTATGTAATGACTATAATAGTTATTAGCGTTAATCTTAATCCTTTCATATGATTAATAGTAGTTTTAATACCTGAGGTGCTATATTAACCTGTTTATTCTTAGTAAGCCTGAAAGAGTATAATCAATACGGATAGCAATCTATTTAATTAAATCTAATATAACTAGAACGAGGTTTCCTATATAGAAAAAGAGTAACTGTAAAATAGAATACAGCTTATGACATTATCCTCGTGTATAAATCATCCTTTATTGGCAGGCATAGTATGGAATATCAAGATATCACTTATAACTATTAATTACTAATTCTTTAAGCTATAATGACAGGAATACCACCAAAAGACTAGCCCAGAATTATATAGTGTTTTTATGCTGATCAATTAACAATGATTTTTGCTTATATTATTACTTTTAAGTATATTGCTTATATATTATTATCATCTGGTAACATGATTTCTTCACGGATGACATGCCTACCTACAGTTTACCCGTTTATACTCTTTTATTCAGCGATTATCTTTTTGTATTATAAGATTATGAAGAAGGTTGTAAAAGTAAGTAAGTAATACTTTAATGCAAAGGATTACATATATTGCCATAGGTAACCTGCTAGCATATAATACTCTCTCTATTATATTAAATATACCCTCTATCATAAACCAAAGTATTAGCATAGATAATACTGTATACTTATTTTTTATCTTTATATACTGTAAAGTTAAGTAGTAAGCATGCTTATATCCTATAAGTTATCTATCGACATTGGAGATCAATCAATTGTGCATACCACTTGTAGCATATAGCTAATAACCTGTAAACTTATCATACATCTTACTTACAAGGGTACATTATAGGTCACTGATTGTTTATCTATACAAAAACAGGCCTTTGTATAAAAAAGCCTTCTGAATGACTATACTCCAGGAGTATACACTTATTACTATTATACTTTCAGTAATGGTCTTGTACAATGTTTACATATAAGAGATGTCTTATATAAAAAGGTTATTGGTAGGTTATCTTATATCTACTTTTTTCTAGTCAAGAAAGGGTTACTAAAATATAATATAAGGGTCTATATAGACCCTTAATAGGTAAATTACCTTGAAAATCAAAATAATAATATAGAGATGATTTTGATTTAGCACGAAATGGCAATGGAACTTTCAAGACCAGCATCTCCTTTGATGGAAGGTTCATCGATTTGCATCATAATATATCTTCATATTATTGATTATTTCGGTGCAGTTACTTTTTAATGTTGGCTATATTAAAAGATACTCTTTCATTTGGATTTCCCTGGTAGGGAACGTATTTGAGACAAAAGCAATATTGAGATTTTCCAATATTAATCACGGTACACCCTGGAGATAGTTGGACGTTGGTACCTTCGCTAATCTCTTTTGTATTGCGATACCTTGTTCAGTCTATTGTATTCGATGGAAGAGATCCTTGATCCCAAATTACAATCAAAGCTGTCGCTGACAATGGTT